>CAJDWX010000015.1_pt1 | contig 29716 bp, 19 predicted proteins | sample 7391741 | NCBI WGS metagenome assembly CAJDWX01 (sample SAMEA7055741, study PRJEB34461) | soil metagenome | biome: terrestrial ecosystem; feature: Peninsula; material: soil | place: Antarctica | collected 2016
TGTCAGCTGCCGCGTCGTAGTCGAGCAACCTGCGAAGAATCAGCACCAGGGCAGGCCGTTCAACATCCACATCAACCTGGGCGTGCCCGGAAAAGAGATCGTGGTAGACCGGCAGGAGAACGAGGACGCCTACGTTGCCCTGCGCGATGCCTTCGACGCCGCAAAACGGCAACTGGAAGATTACGCGCGGCAGTTGTGAACGGCCCCCTCCACCCCGACGTGCAGACATGGAAATCGACTCCGGATCGACGCAGACTATGGTCGAATTGATCCGGAGCCTGCTCGACCCCGACTGTTACGACCACCCCGTCGGCCCGGTGCAGGTGATTGAAACGCATATCTCCTTCGTTTTGCTGACAGGGGAATACGCCTACAAACTCAAGAAGCCGCTGGATCTCGGCTTCCTCGATTTCAGCAGCCTCGATAAGCGCCTGCAAGCCTGCCGCGATGAAGTGCGGCTCAACCGGCGGCTGGCGCCCGACATCTATCTCGACGTCGTCCCCCTCACCGGCACCGCGGCAGCTCCGCGCATCAACGGTAGCGGCGACGCCTTCGAATATGCCGTGAAGATGCGCCAGTTCCCCGTGGACGCCACGCTCGACCGGATCGATGCTGCAGGTGGAATGTCCACACAACACGTCGAAGCCATCGCCACCGCCCTCGCTCATTTCCATCTGGAAGGCTGCGCGCGCGCCGGAGAAGACTGCTCCTGGGGCAGCCCGGACGCGATCTGGCGCCCGGTGGCCCAGAATTTTTCACAGATCGCCTCCCGGATCGACGATCCGGCCGATCGTGCGCAGCTCGACACCCTGCAGCGCTGGAGCGAGACCGAGCACGCCCGGCTCGCGCCGCTGATGGCCACGCGCAAGGCAGAGGGTTTCGTGCGCGAATGCCACGGCGACCTGCATCTGGGCAACCTCGCCTGGTTCGACGGGCAGCTGTGCATATTCGACTGCATAGAATTCAATCCCGAATTACGCTGGATCGACATTCAGTCCGAGATCGCCTTCTGCTACATGGATCTGCTGCAGCGCGGCCATGCCGACTGGGCGTGGCTGTTCCTTAATATGTGGCTGCAACGGACCGGGGATTATGCCGGAATCGCACTACTGCGCTATTACGCCGTCTATCGTGCACTGGTGCGCGCCAAGGTCACGGCCATACGCATCACACAGACCGCCGGTCCCGAACGCGACGCTGCCCTCGCCGACATGCGCGTGCTGCTGCATCTGGCGACGGCACTCGTCCGTCCCATGCCTCAACGGCTCGACATCACGCACGGCCTGTCCGGCTCAGGCAAGTCCACCGTCACCCACAAACTGATGCAGGCTCCGGGCGCGATCCGGCTGCGCTCCGATGTCGAGCGCAAACGCCTCGCCGGGCTCGACACTCTGGCGCGCAGCGGGTCGGATATCGGGCAGCAGCTTTATGGAGCCGATGCCACGCAACGCACCTACACCCATCTCGCTCGCTTATCCGGCGCCCTTCTGGATGCCGGCTGGCCCGTGATCGTCGACGCCACGTTCATCGCCCGCTGGCAGCGCGACCTACTACGTGAAACGGCGCAATCACGCGGTGTCGAATTTCATATTGTCGATCTTCCGGTTCCCACCACTACCCTGCGCGAGCGCATCATCCAGCGTGCACGGGCAGGTAACGATGCGTCAGAGGCCGATCTATCCGTGCTACAGCATCAGCTCGACACCCACGAACCGCTGGGGCCCGACGAGCAGGCCTATGTTGTCCTGATGTAGGATCTGCCCGTACGAATTTCACACCTGTGTTGCCGTGAGAAAGCGGGGGATACCAGACGCGTCGTACCAGTATGGGTCATGCCGACTACGCGTTCGGCGAACGGGCAAGATGCCAGGGCTTGGGCACCAGCCGGCCAAGAAACATATCCATCCGTATTTCGGAACGTTGCAGCGAATCCCGACACTCGATCAGATCTATCTTGCATCCGCACTCTGGGGGATTCCGCTTTTGCTGGGTGCCTGGTTCATCTATCGCAATGCAGCAGCAGGCACCGGAAAATAAGTCGCCGGAAATCAAAGCGTAACCAGGCCCTTGCAAGATCAAGACACAAGGAGGGGATCAACACGACAGACCGGTTCCCGGCACCGAATACCCGGGAACAAATAAAGTGGCGGAAGGAAGTGGGAGTCGAACCCACCCGGGAGTGACTGACACCCCCAACCGGATTTGAAATCCGGCCGCACCACCAGACACGCTTTCCTTCCAGTTGAATCTTGGTTCTCTGACTGACCAATTCAGGCAGCATGATCCCTCCTGCCGAACAGGTCCGCATTGCGTAGCCGGTGCGCGTCACGGACGCGACGCGTGTAGCCCACCCTGTCAAAGAATTCCAGCACCTGCACCGCGCGCTTGCGGCTGAGGCCGCTGCGATCACGGAATTCGGCTGCACACGTCGCGCCGGCCATGTGTTCCAGCTCCTGCACCAACCCCGCCAATTGCACCACGCTTTCGGGCAGATAAAACAGATCACGCACCACCTGGTAGAGCGTGCCCTGGCGCGCCAGCTTCTGCAGCAGGCGCCGCATCGATGTCTCGTCGTGTCCTGCGCGCCGGGCCAGATCGCGCACCCAGGGTGGGTCAAAGGCCGCTTCTGCCAGCCAGGGATGGATACGCTGGTAGAGCGCATCCTCCTCGCGGGTGAGCGCAATGCTGTGTGTCGGTAGATGTAGCCAGGGCCCACTGCGTTGCAAGACACCCGCAGCCAGCAATGCGTCGACCAGCGCAACAAACACAGCAGCCGGCAGCACCGGCATGAACATGCGCCGGGCGCGCGTCGCATCGGGGCCGAGTTCGTCGGGAAAGCGCTCGTGAAAAACCGTGAAATCGGCGCGCAGCTTGTCCTGCAGGCTCGCCCAGTGCGCAGCGGAAAACGCCCAGGTCGCATGACCGGCGCGCACCAGTGCGCTATCGCGCGGCAGGTGTGCAGCCGGGTCCTTGCAGTTCCAGAGTATGGCGAGCCGGTCGAGGTCGAGTCCGCGCAGCGTGAGCAATTGGCGCAGCCGCTGCGTGGTATCGGGGAGACTGAGTGCGGCGAGTTCCACCAGCCGCTGTGACGTTTTGCGCTTACGCGCCGGCGCATCGGGGTCCAGCACCCTACCGCCGCCGAGCGTGTGGCGTGCATCGGCATCGCGCACGATGAAACGGTCGCCGTGGAGCGCGCCGAGCGGGCGGTCTGTAACCAGTTGCGCCAGCATGCTGTCACCCGGGGCCAGGCTCTCGCCTTCCAGCAGCGCCACCCGGGCCATGACGTGCGCCGCGCCAAGATGTAGATGAATAGGCGCCCAGTGCGTGACGGCCGCAGTCGCCTGTGGCGACAGCGTCAGTCGCACATCGAACCGCGCGGTCGGGGCGTGCAGGTTTGATGCCACAATCCAGTCGCCACGCGCGATCTCGTCCTTGCCGACACCATGAAGGTTCAATGCGCAGCGCTGCCCTGCCTGCCCCCATTGCGCCGGCCGATTCATCACATGCAGGCTGCGCAGACGAACCGGCCTGCCTGATGGTGTCACCATCAGATCGTCACCCACCTCGACGCTGCCGGAAAACACGGTGCCGGTAACGATGGTGCCCGCGCCTTTCAGGGTGAAGCTGCGGTCGACCGCGAGCCGAAATCCGCCTTCGGCCGTTACCGAAGGCATGGCTTGCGCAGCTCCGTGCAGATGCGTGCGCAGGGCATCAATGCCCTGCCCGTCCGGTGCCGCAACCGGAAACACCGGCATGTCGGCCAGCACCGTGTCGGCCAGAAGTCGATGTAGATCACACTCGACCTCGGCAAGTCGTCCGGATTCGACCCGGTCGATCTTGGTCAGCGCCACTGCGCCGCGTTCGATACCAAGCAGATGAAGGATGTTGAGATGCTCGCGCGTCTGCGGCATCACGCCATCGTCTGCCGCCACCACCAACAGGGCGAAGTCGATCCCGACCGCGCCGGCGAGCATGGTGTGGATGAAGCGCTCGTGGCCGGGCACGTCGACGAAACCCAGCACCCCACCACTGGCCAGCGACTGATAGGCATAGCCCAATTCGATCGAAATGCCACGTGCCTTCTCGGCGACAAGCCGATCGGTGTCGACGCCGGTGAGCGCATGCACCAGCGTGGTTTTGCCGTGATCGATGTGTCCGGCGGTGCCGATGATCATGATCGAGCCGCAACCCGCATCGCGAGTTGGCCCAGAAAATCCACTTCGTCTTCGGCAGAAAGGCAGCGCAGGTCAAGCCGTAACGCGCCATCGGTGATACGGCCGATCACTGGTACCGGCAATCCGCGTAACGCGGCCTCGATATCGTGCAGCACGCCGCTTTTTCGCGTGCTTGGCTTCACCGTCAGCGCGCAGCTTGGCAGGCGGTTGACCGGCAACGAACCGCTGCCGATCTGCGACAGAGCCGGCTCGGTCGCCACGTTCACCGGCCAGCCGGCGAGGGCGTGCCGGAAGCTCGGCAGCAGACGTTCGGCCTGGGCCTGGATGTCGTCGGAATCGCGGGTAAGCAGGCGCAGGGTGGTGAGACGATCAGCCAGGCGATCGGGATCGCGGTACAGCCGCAGCACGGCCTCGAGTGCTGCCAGCGTCAGCTTGCCGACACGCAGCGCACGCTTGAGCGGATTCTTCGTGATGCGCTGGATCAACTCGCGGCGCCCCACCAGAATGCCGGCCTGCGGTCCGCCCAGCAGCTTGTCCTGCCCAGGTCCACCACAAAAGGCAGTTCATGGGCGTGCGCAAGCCGCGCCAGCTCCGCCTCCGGTACGCTGGCAGTAAAGCCCTGAATGACATAGTTACTGGTGTGTATCTTCATCAGCATGGCGCTCTTCGGGCCGATGGCATCCTCGAAGTCGCGCAAGTGGGTGCGGTTGGTGGTGCCTATCTCGACCAGTTTGGCCCCGGCGCGACTCATGATGTCCGGCACGCGAAACGCGCCGCCGATTTCCACCAGTTCGCCGCGCGAGACGATGACCTGCTTGCGCATGGCAAGCGTGTTGAGCAGCAGGAACACTGCCGCCGCATTGTTGTTGACGACGGTGGCGGCTTCGGCGCCGGTGAGTTCGCACAGCACGCCCTCGACCACGTCGTCGCGATCACCGCGGCCGCCGGTTGCAAGGTCGTATTCGAGCGCACAAGGATACCGTGCCGCCAGCAGCAGCGCCTCCACCGCTTCTTCTGGTAACGGCGCGCGTCCCAGGTTGGTGTGCAGCACCGTGCCGGTGAGATTGAACACGCGTCTCAGGCGGGGTGCGTTCTGCTGAATCAGTTGTGCCACAAGCTGGGCGGCCACGGTCGGCTCGGTGTAATCCACCAGACTGCCATTGCGCGCCGCTTGCCGCCCAAGTTCGAGCACACTGCGCACACCGGCAAGCACCGGTTCGCGGCCGTACTCGGCTATCAAGGGCGACACTGCGGTCCAGTTGAGAACGCGATCGATCGAGGGGGGGCGTGGTGGGGCGCTATGCACGATAGACAATCCCTTTTTCGGTGAGCGGTGAGCAGAGAGCCGTCAGGTGGGGCCGTGGATCAGATACCAGTTGACGCCGCTGCGCACCAATCCCATCTCGTCCATGAGCAGATCGAGCGTCAGGGTGGCGAGATCATCGGCTACCGGGTCCGCCTGCGGATCTTTCTCCTGCTGGATGACTTTCAGATAGGTCCGGCACTCGGGACAGCTCTCGGCCTGCACGAGGCTATCCCCCCCTTCCAGATGGTAGTGAGCGATGTCGTGCGTGTTGTCGCAGTTGCTGCACTTAGCGCGCACCACATGCCATTCCGAACTGCACAGCGCGCAATGCAGATAGCGCAGGCCGTTTGCGGCGCCGCCGATGCGCACCACCGAGCTCACCGGATGCGAGCCGCACACCGGACACAGGTTGGGATGTTCGGGTCGCGCCACCTGGGCAGGGTCGAGTTGGCGCGCGAGGTGGGTCCAGACCACCTGCAGGGCGGCACCGATCACCGGCGCACTGGCGGTATCGAGCCCCTTGGCGTCGCCATCGATCAATTGCAACGCCTGCTCGTCCAGCCATGCGTCTTCGCCTTCCAGAATCGCTTTCAGCGCTGCCTGGCCAGGCTCAGGCAGCGCCGGTTGAATGGTTCGCGCGAGGTGCCGGGCCACATCGTGCCAGCCTTTCGGCAAGCCCAAGCCGGCCGGGGCCAACGGCGGCATCTGGTATTCACGGCATTGTGCAAGCCGCTCGGCTGCGGGAAGTTCCCCAGGCGGTCCGGCGTCCAGAGCCGCCTGCTGGGCATGGGCAAGGCGCGCGACAAAACGCAGATAGTCACCAAGTGTGTGGCCTTCGGACAATTGTTCCAGCCGGCGCGCGCGCATGAGAAACAGATCGGCGGGCGGTAGCCGCAGTTCGCGAATATCACCGGCTGCCGCTTCAATCTGGCCGGGTTGCAGGAGCATGGTAGTCATAGGCGTCAGGGGATTCCTTACGTAAGGTCATCAAGAATTATTTGCCGGTCATTTGACGATACCAGGCGCGATGGTGGTGCCTGGCCCAGGCAGGGGAAACTGTGCCCCGCGTCATCGCGCGGACCGATCCCTTGACCCAGATGGCGGCGTAGATGTGCACGATGATGCCGAGGATCATGATCCACGCCACCAGCGCGTGGATGACCACTGCGATGCGCCACAGCCAAATGGGGAAAACTGGTGCAAACCAGGGTTGCCAGATCACGAGACCGGAAAGCAGCAGCAAAGGAATCGTCACCACCACCATCCAGAACACGTATTTCTGGCCGGCATTGTATTTCCCGACTTCAGGCATTTGTTCATCGCGGTTGCGTAGTTCATCTCCGATATGTCTCACCCACGCGCGATCGGCGGGGACGAAATAGTTCTGACGCCAGAAACGAAGCGCCAGGAACAGGAAAAATACCGTCATGAATACGCCGGTGAAGGGATGCAGGATGCGGGTCCAGGGGCCGCCGCCGAACAGGTTCGTCAAGAAGAAAAAGGCCGGATGAAACAGGGCCAGCCCCGACAACGCAGCCAGGATGAATGAAATGGCCACCAGCCAGTGGTTGTTCCGCTCGCGGGCGGAATAGCGCAGTATCCATCTAGTCATGATTGCTCCTTGAGGGATCGTATGGACGGGCCGGGTCATACGGGCGGCTGGGGTCAGGCAGGGGTGGAGGATCGCCTGGTTCGACTTCCTCGTCCGGGACCAGCTTGGGGCCTACCGTCACGTAATGGAAGAATCCCGCAAACACCGCCAGCCCGATGCCCAGGTTCATCAATGGCTTGGTGATGCCTTTCCACAGGCTCACCAGCGCGCTGATATGCGGGTCCTTGGGCAAGTTTGCGTACAGCTCGGGCTTGTCGCCATGCTGCAGCACATACATCACGTGGGTGCCGCCAACGCCCTGCGGGTCGTAAAGCCCCGCATTGGCATAGCCGCGTTCCTTGAGGTCGGCGATACGTCCTTCGGCGTGAAGAATCATGTCGTCCTTGGTGCCGAACACCAGCGCGCCGGTCGGACAGGTTTTGATGCAGGCAGGCTCCAGACCGACTGCCACGCGGTCGGAACACAGCGTGCACTTGTAAACCTTGCTGTCCTTGTTGGAGATGCGCGGGATATTGAAGGGGCAACCGGTGATGCAATAACCGCAGCCGATACAGTGCTCCTCGTGGAAATCCACGATCCCGTTCGCGTACTGGACGATCGCTCCCGGGGCCGGGCAGGCTTTCAGGCAGCCCGGATCGGCGCAATGCATGCAGCCGTCCTTGCGGATGAGCCATTCCAGCCGGTCCTGCTCCACCTCCACTTCGGAGAAGCGCATCACCGTCCACGACTGAGCGGTGAGATCGCGCGGGTTGTCGTAGGTGCCAGCGTTGGTGCCGACCTCATCGCGCAGGTCGTTCCATTCCATGCATGCTACCTGGCAGGCCTTGCAGCCGATGCACTTGGAGATGTCGATCAGTTTGGCGACAGGAACCGTTGCCTTGGCTCGCACGTCAGGCGACGGCGTCGTCGTGGCGGACCGGGCCTTGATGTCGAGTGATTGCAGTGCCATGGTCGCCTCCTAGACTTTCTCGAGATTCACCAGAAACGCCTTGAACTCGGGCGTTTGGGAATTGGCGTCGGCCACGTAGGGGGTCAGGGTATTGGCGATGTAGCCGTTTTTCGTCAAGCCCATGAATCCCCAGTGAATGGGGACACCTACCGTATGCGTCAGCTTGCCGTCGATGGTGAGGCCCTTCAGACGCTTGGTGACCACCGCCACCGCGACAATGAAACCATGGCTCGACTTCACCCGTACATGGTCGCCAGCATTGATGCCCTTTTCTTTCGCCAGATCTTCACCGATTTCGACGAACTGCTCCGGCTGCAGGATGGCGTCCAGACGGACGTGCTGCGTCCAGAAATGGAAATGCTCGGTGAGCCGATAGGTTGTGCAGACGTACGGAAATGCATCGGGCTTGCCGAGCGTCGGCCAGATGTCCTTGAACACGCGCGACGCCGGGTTGGAGCGCACCTCCGGGTTTTTGGGAAACAGTGGATTGGCCGCAAGCGGTGTCTCGAAGGGTTCGTAGTGCTCGGGGAAGGGTCCTTCCGCCATCTTGTCGATCGCGAAGAAACGTGCCACACCTTCGGGGTTCATGATGAAAGGATTCATCCCTGCGTCCGGTGCCGAATCGATCTTGAAGTCCGGCACGTCCGCGCCCCCCCACTTGCCGGCTGCCGCGTCCCAGGAAATGATCGCCCGCGTCGGATCGTAGGGTTTGCCGCTCGGGTCACACGATGCGCGGTTGTACATGATGCGACGGTTGGCCGGCCAGGAATACGCCCAGTTCAGCGTCTGGCCGATGCCGAAGGGATCGGCATTGTCGCGCCGCGCCATCAGGTTGCCTTTCTCACTCCAGGCGCCGGCAAAAAGCCAGCAGCCACACGAGGTCGAGCCGTCATCGCGCAGTTCGGCAAAGCTGCTCAACTGCTCGCCGGCCTTGATCAGTACCTTGCCCGGATCCTTGGGATCGGTCAGATCCTTCAGTGCCTTGCCCGAGAACTCCTTCGCTATTTCTTCCGGCGAGGGAAACGACGGTATCTTGTAGTTCCACGCCACATTGAGAATGGGGTCGGGGAAGGCACCGCCCTCCTTCTCGTACAGCGCGCGAATCCTGAGGAAGAGCCCCGCCATGATCTCCTGGTCCGTTCGGGCCTCATCGGGTGGCTCGGCGGCTTTCCAGTGCCATTGCAGCCAGCGCCCGGAGTTGACCAGGCTGCCGTTCTCCTCGGCAAAGCAGGTCGACGGCAAGCGGAACACCTCGGTCTGGATCTTGGTTGGATCGACGTCGTTGTACTCGCCATGGTTTTGCCAGAATTCCGAGGTCTCGGTTGACAGCGGATCGATGACGACCAGGAACTTGAGCTTGGACAGCGAATCCGCCACCTTGACCTTGCATGGCGCAGAGCCGAGCGGGTTGAAGCCCTGGCAGAAATAACCGTTGACCTTACCCTGCCCCATGTCCTCGAACACCTGCATGAGATCGTAGCCCTTGTCGAGCTTGGGCAGCCAGTCGTAGCCCCAGTTGTTTTCCGCAGTCACGGCATCGCCGAACCAGGCCTTCATCAGACTGACATGGAATCGGGGATAGTTCTGCCAGTAGGAAAGCTGTCCCGGACGCAAGGGCTTGAGGGTGCGCTTGCCGACATAGGCGGCGTAGTCCTGCTCGCCGTCGTTCGGCAGCGTCAGATACCCCGGAAGCAGGTCGGATAGCAGCCCCAGATCGGTCAATCCCTGAATGTTGGAGTGCCCGCGCAGCGCGTTCATGCCGCCGCCTGCCACGCCAATGTTACCCAGGAGCAACTGCACCATCGCGCCGGTGCGGATCATCTGCGATCCAACCGAGTGCTGGGTCCAGCCCAGCGCGTACATGATGGTCATGGTCTTGTCGGGCGCCGCAGTTCCAGCGATCGATTCGCACACCTTGAGGAAGGCCTCCGTCGGCGTGCCGCAGATGGTGGAGACCATTTCCGGTGTGTAGCGACTGTAATGCGCCTTCATTAACTGGTAGACACAGCGCGGGTTTTGCAGCGTGGGATCGACCTTGACGTAGCCATCGTCGCCGATCTGATAGCCCCAGGAGGATTTGTCGTACTTGCGATTCTCCGCGTCGTAACCCGTGAACAGGCCGTTGGCGAAGGCAAACTCGTCTTTCACCAGGAAGCTGAAGTCGGTGTAGTTCTTCACGTATTCGTGATGAATCTTGTCGTTGCTGAGCAGGTAGTTGATGACCCCACCAAGAAAGGCAATGTCGGAACCGGCACGAATCGGTGCATAGAAATCGGACATCGCAGCCGAGCGGGTGAAGCGCGGATCGACCACGATCAGGCGCGCCTTGCGGTGCGCCTTCGCCTCGGTCACCCACTTGAAACCGCAGGGATGCGCCTCGGCGGCGTTGCCGCCCATGATCAAAACCAGGTCCGTGTTTTTGATGTCAACCCAATGGTTGGTCATCGCTCCTCGGCCAAACGTCGGGGCAAGACTTGCCACCGTCGGGCCGTGTCAGACACGCGCCTGATTGTCGAATCCCAGTATTCCTAGGTTACGGATGACTTTATGCGTCAGGTAGCCGGTCTCGTTGCTGGAAGCGGACGCGGCGAGGAACCCGGTGCTGAGCCAGCGGTTCACCGTTTCGCCCTTGTCGTTCTTCGCAATGAAGTTCTTGTCGCGGTCGTCCTTCATCAATCGGGCGATGCGGGTGAACGCATCGTCCCACGACATGCGCGTCCATTCCTTGCTGTCCGGTGCCCGGTATTGCGGATACTGCAGGCGGTGGGGGCTGTTCACGAAATCGAGCAGACCGGCGCCTTTGGGACAAAGGGTGCCACGGTTGACCGGATGGTCGGGGTCACCCTCGATATGAATGATCTTGCCTGGCGTGTTACCGGCGTTGTCGCCCAGGCTGTACATCAGGAGGCCGCAACCCACCGAGCAGTAGGGGCAGGTGTTGCGGGTTTCGGTTGTGCGTGCGAGCTTGAACGCTCGTACCTCCGCCAACGCCTCGCCGGGTGCAAATCCCAGCGCCGCGAGGCTGGAACTGCCAACCCCCAATGCGCATATTCTGAAAAACTGTCTCCGGGTCACTTGCATCTCAGTCCTCCCTTGGCATGAATCAGACACGCATAGGAAAACTATAGACATAAGCCATATTTATACAAACATAGTCATTCATTATTTGCGATGTTGATCTGCCACCAAGGGAAGATTGGTACGGCCAGTCGCAGGCACGGATACACATACAGATTCGCCCCACCTGCGGGGCTCACTGGAGGTGGCCTAACGGCCGTCCTCGTCGCGTTCTCCAAAATCGCCGAGCGGCCGCCTGAACGTATAGTCCGCTGGTCGCAGGATCAATTCCCGTGCCGAACTTTCCACGCTACCGCTGGGAATCGTGAACGGCAGGGCCACCACCGTCAGCACCGTGCCCATCACCGTCGCCACCAGGCCGAGCGGCCGCATTACTACCACGTCCACCACCATGTCGGTAGCCTTGTCGCCGCTGACGGTTTTGTCCTGCTGGGCCGGTGCGGCGATCGGCATCAGACCGAGAGAGACGGCCAGCAGTGCGGGTGCCAATCCTTTGCGGAGGACAGCGCTCATGCCTTGCCCTGTGGCAGGCTCACGCCCGCCGACGCCAGATAATCGCGCACATGCCGCAATTCCTGTTTGGTGCAGGTAGGACTGTTGTGTGGGCGATGCAGAAAGCCTTCCACGCCGTTCAGCTCCACGCGAACACTCGCGCCATGATGCGGTTCCACCTGCGCACCCAGATGCACCAGCATGGCTTCTACCTCGCGCCAGTGGACGTTGCCGCTGACTGGCCCGTCGAAAATCGTCTCCAGCAGACTCTCGTGTTTGTGACGCATGAGAAGACTCGCATGCGTTCAACATTATGCTCAGCATAGGCGCGGCTGCCTCTGACGTGAAGGGAAATGAACACGGAGGAAATCAGGACAGGCGAATAAACGCTTCCGCCGCCGCTGGCGCCAGCGGCTGGCTGAACAGATAACCCTGCACCTTGCTGCATCCGGCCTCGCGCAGGAATGCCAGTTGCTCCGCGGTTTCCACACCCTCGGCGATGATGCCCAGCCGCAGGCTGTGCGCCAGCTGGATAATGGCACTGACGATGGCGGCATCGTCCGGATCGGTGTGGATGTCGCGCACGAAGGACTGGTCGATCTTGAGCCGGTCGACGGCAAAACGCTTGAGGTAGCTGAGCGAGGAATAGCCGGTGCCGAAGTCATCGATCGCAAGCCGGACGCCGAGGGCTTTTAGTTGCCGGACTGTATCCAGTGTGTTCTCCACATCCTGCAGCAGGATGGACTCGGTCAATTCGAGTTCCAGCAGATGCGGCGGCAGGGCGGTGCGCGACAGCGCACCCGCCACGGTCTCGATCAGTCCAGCCCGGCGAAACTGCAGGGCCGACAGATTGACCGACATGGTGATATCCGGCAATCCTGCCAGTCGCCATAGCTGGGCCTGCCGGCAGGCCTGTTCGATCACCCAGGCGCCGATGGGCACGATCAGGCCGCTGTCTTCGGCCACCGGAATGAAGCGGGCCGGCGATACGTCGCCGAGTTCCGGGTTGTACCAGCGCAGCAGCGCTTCCACGCCGGTCACCTTGCCGCTGTCGGTATCCATCTGAGGCTGGTAATGCAATTGCAGCTCAGCCCGATTGAGCGCCTGGTGCAGACGATTCTGCAACAGCAGATGCTCGCTGGCCTGCCGGTTCATGCCGTCGTCGAAGAAGCGGTAGGTGTCGCGTCCCGCGTCCTTGGCGTTGTACATGGCGGTGTCGGCCTTCTGTAACAGACCGTCAAAGTCGCTGCCATCCTGCGGGTACACGGCGACACCAATACTGCAGGATGCGTTTATCGCATGGCCGTTGATCTCCACCGGCTCGGCCAGCAGCCTGAGAATATCCGCGGCGATGCGTTCCACCGTTTCGATGTCGGGAATTTCATTGAGCAACAGAATGAATTCGTCGCCGCCCTGGCGGCTGATGGTGTCACTGTCGCGCGTACAGTGCGTCAGCCGCTTGACGACCTCCAGCAGAAGCTGGTCCCCTGCGACGTGTCCCAGGGTGTCGTTCACCCGCTTGAAATTGTCGAGATCGAGGAACAGCAGCGCCACCAGGCTCTGCGACCGTTGCGTCCTGGCCAGCGTCTGCTCGAAACGGTCACGCAGCAGCACGCGGTTAGGCAAGCCGGTGAGGACATCGTGATGGGCAAGAAATTCGATGCGTGCCTCTGCGTGTCTGCGTTCGGTGATGTCCTGGCAGGCCCCATAGAGACGGTTTCCACCACGTTCACCCGCCCCCGGCTCCATGGCCAACGTATACGCGCGGATGTAATGGACAGCCCCCTCTTTTGCGAGGATTCGCAGCTCGCATTCACTGTTCTGTCCTGGCGTCAGGAAGGCGATATTGCGATCGAATTCTGGCTGATCATCCTCGTGAACAAAAGCACGCCAGTTGCGTTTCGCCATGATTTCATCCAGCGAATAACCGAAGACCTGGTCTGCCGAAGACGTCGCCCAATCGACGGTCAACTCTCCGTCCGCCGTCTGTGTACAGGAATACAGCAGATCGGTCGACACGCGGGAAATCAGCCGGTAGCGCTCTTCGCTCTCGCGCAGCGCCTGCTCCATCCGCTTGCGTTCGCTGATGTCGATGAAGTTGACCACCGTCCCCACCAGTTGGTCGTTGCGATACATGGGGTGGGACCAGTATTCGATCGGAAAGCTGGTACCGTCCTTGCGCCAGTGCACCTCGTTGTCCCGATGGGCAGGTTTGCCTTCCAGGGTGGACATACGGATGTGGCACTGTTCCCTGGGATACGGGCGGCCATCCGCATGGGTATGGTGGATCAGGACATGGATAACCTTGCCGAGCATTTCCTCCTCGTTGTAACCCAGCATGGCAAGGCAAGCCGGATTCACGAAGGTGCAGACACCCTGAGTGTCGACGCCGAAAATTGCTTCGGGCGACGTATCCAGCAACAGGCGAAAACGTTCCTCACTCTCGCGCAACGTGGCCAGGGCGGCACGACGGCCCATGGCCACGCCGAGATCGGCAGCCAGCTTTTCCAGCAAAATCACTTTTTCCGGGCTGAACGAATGCGGTTCGTCGCTGTACACCATGAGTGCGCCGATGACCTGCCCATGCACCCGCAGTGGTGTCGCCGCAGACGAGTGATAGCCGTGGACGAGTGCCCGTTCCCGCCACGGCGCAAACCGCTGATTCGTCTCGGTAGCATCGTTAATCGTCGTGATGCCCAGGCGTATGGCGGTCCCGGTGGGCCCCTGGCCCTGGGGCGTGTCATCACAGCGGATTTCCAACTTTTGCAGGTAGGTATTCTCGAAACCCGCCTCCGCCACCGAATCGACCGTGACGCCATCCTCGTTCACCAAACCAACCCAGGCCATGCGGAACAGATCGTCCCGCACCAGTTCCTGGCAGATGCGCATCATCAGCTCTTGCTCGGGCCGCTCAGCCATCAGCATTTCGTTCACCGCCGCAATAATCTGCAGCAGCAGATTGTGCTGCCGCATGACCAGCGCTTCGTGTCGCTGTTCGGTCACTTCGCGCAAGCTGCCCACCATGCGCAGAGGTTTGCCTTTGGCGTCGCGCTTCACGACTTCGCCCCGGTTGTGCAGCCAGATTGAGCTGCCATCGGCATGCCGAATGCGATATTCGCGATCGAACACCGCCTTGCCGTCGAGGCAAGCCTGGATTGCCGTCATTACGCCAGCCTGTTGGTCCTGATCCTGCAGGCAGGCAATGGCTTCCTGCCAGGTATGCTCCGGCTGCTGCACGTCCAGACCCATCAGATGCGCCCATCGCGGGTTGTGCCGCACCCGCCCGCTACGAAGATCCCAGTCCCACACGCCCTCTCCGAGGAGCGCCAGCGCATAAGCCTGCTCACTGCCGCCGGAAAGCGGTTTGCCGGCCTTGCCCGCCTTCCGCTCGGCGGCGGGATCGCGACCTTCCGCCAGCAACGCCCGGGCAGCATAGCGGCGCTTTCTGGCCTCACCCAGCGTTACCTCCGGATACACCCCCAGAGCCAGGGTCTTGCGTTTGCCGCCGAAGCGATAATCCAGCCGCCAGTAACGCGAGTCATCCGGATTCAGCAGCAAATACATGCCGCCGCCGTCTGCCAGCTTGAGCGGTTTGGCGGCGGGATGGGTCTGGCGAATCTGGCGGTCGGTGAGCGGTGTAGCTAAGCGGGCCATGACGGCATTCGGGTAGTGGCAAGATTGTCATCATACTAATACATGCCGACATAAATACCGCCAACAATGTGACGGCTATGGTATGAAATACTGCTCTTCTGTCCACGACCGGTTCGTCATCCAGCACCGATTGCGGCATGGAGCCCTTCACCACAGGCTATGCACAAACTGCGGTAGCAGCCCGAAGACCATACCCTTCAGCCTAAGCTGGCACATGATCCGAGCCGGCGCGCGCAAACATTCGCGCCTTTCAACTTAAAATTCCTTCAGACGCCTGCGCTTCGACGCGCTCATCCAATCGCACCGCATCCTGACATGAACGATCTGCTACAGCGACTCGACTTCTCCCTCCTTGCGGCTTCCTGACTTCAACAGGTGCTGACGGTCATCGGTGTCGTCATCCGGCTCCAACATCGGCGCCTACTATCTGCTTCGTCGTGCCCAACGCGCTGTTCACCACCATCGTGATGGAAAACCCCCACCCGCATGACCAACCGGCGCATCAAGGAAACCATAGGCATACGCTAGACCGACCTTGACAAGATGGTGGGCATCGTCGCCGATATGAAGGCCATGCTGCAGTCCCACGCCGAGATCGATCTTAATGCCACGCTGATCGTCAACTTCAATCAGCTCGCCGCATCATCACTGGACGTGCTTATCTACACTTTCACCAAAACCGTCGTACGTCGTATAGGTGCAGTTCCACCAAGCCAAGCAGGACGTGCTGCTGAAGATCGCCGCCATCATTGAGGGCCACGGCGCGAAGATTGCCATTCCCGCCCGCACGCTCTATCTCGAATCCCCGATTCAAGCCCCCGCAGCCGACCAGGAGTAAACCGCGGGTTTTCCGGCTGCCGCACACCAGGTACGCGTCTGTAAGCCCAGTCCAGCCGGGGAGACAGGCCGCGTGCCTTGCCAAGACCGGCCCCGCCCCGCATACTAACCAGACGAATTGGTCTTTTGGTCAGTCTCATCCTGCCCCTTGCGGCACTCTGTCGGCTTTCCTCATTGGCATCATTTTGCACTCTCGAGTGCGGCTGCCGCAGTCCCTACTGTGATCTTTCGCCTATTCACCCACACCAGCGCACGGTTTCATCGTGCCCCGGTCATCATGAGGAATTCCCATGGCAAAAGAAGAACTTGTAGAAATGGAGGGCGTCGTCAACGAAGTGCTGCCGCAAACCCGCTTTCGTGTCACCCTCGACAACGGTTTCGAAATTACCGCCTACGCCTCCGGAAAAATGCGCAAGCACCGTATTCGTATCCTGGCTGGCGACAAGGTCACCATTGAAATGTCGCCCTACGACCTCACCAAGGGCCGTATTAACTTCCGCCACAAGGACAACCAGGGCCCGCGACCGAGTGCGCCCAGGAAATTCAACTGATATTCAACTGATACAGGATCCGATCTGAATGCATGAAGCCGGTTCGTCCGCCTTGCCCGTAAGCGACGCAGTCAAGCCGCATCCTCTCGGTGTCTGCAAGGCCTGTGGCGCCATTACCTACCGCAAGGAAGCCGTCAGTCAGCGCTGCATCCGTATCCGCCGCGGCGCGCGCTGCAGCGGCATCGTTGCGGTCGCCATGCGCGATGCCTGCTGGAAAATATGCACGAGTTGCAACGGCACCGGGAAACGGAATGCCACGCCGTGCACCTACTGCCGCGGCATCGGCTGGAACCTGGCCAAGCCGTGGAGTCTTTGACTCCCGCAAACGATCAAATCCGCCGGCAATCCCCATCGGAGTTTCCGGCAAGCCGCCCCCCCCATGCCCTCGCCACCCGGCAATCCATGTCGGTTTGCCCGGGCACTTCTCCGCATGGGCATCGGCTGCGACACCCGTTACGCCACGGCGCTCTCCTACAAGGAATTCATGGGCGTTGCACTATGCTGATACAGGCGGGTGAATCTTCCTGACCCATCCGACCAACAAATCGACCCGTGAGCTCGCCTACTTTGGGAGCTGCGTGCTCGCGCCGCAGCCTGGGAGGCGATGTGACTTGACAGCGGCTTGCCATCAAGTCGGCAACTACACAGCGCATCCAGCAATCGACCACTCGGTAAGGGAAAGCCTCTCCAGATGAAAACCAGCGACAGTCGTTTCTTGAGGTATTTTCGTCAATTCGGCGTGAACCTGTACGGCGGCCGCATTCCCATCAAGCAGTCCTTCGATGAACCGCCGCTACGCTCGGAATTGTTCAGCGCTGACCAGATGGAACAGCGTGGCAAGCGCATCGCCGCTACGCACACCTTGACGCAGGAACGCCCGCACGATCAGATCCTGACGCGGCTAACAGAAAATAAAGCAATCCTGATCGGCGTCTGCGGCCGACTCACGGCAGCGGTCAAAGCCGATCAACAGATTACGCCGGCCAGTGAGTGGCTGCTCGACAACTTCTATCTGGTGGTAGAGCAGATCCGCACCACCCAGCGCCACTTTCCCAAGGGCTACAGCCGGGAATTGCCGTGTCTGCTGGACGGTCCTTCGGCCGGATTGCCGCGTGTATACGACATCGCACTGGAAGTCATTTCACACGGCGATGGTCGGGTCGACACGGAAAGTCTCAGCCGTTTCGTTGCCGCATACCAGACCGTCTGCCCGCTGAAGCTGGGCGAGCTATGGGCCATCCCCATCATGCTGCGGCTGGCGTTGATCGAGAATCTGCGACGCGTGGCCGTCCGCATCGCCGCCGGCCAGGTCGATCGCAACCTCGCTGGCAAGTGGGCGGACAAGATGAAGGCGGTCGTCGACAAAGACCCGAAGAACCTGGTGCTGGTGATCGCCGACATGGCACGCTCGGGTCCACCGATGTCGATCCCTTTCATCTCGGAATTAACGCGTCGACTGCAAGGGCACGGCCTCGTCCTGGCGTTGCCGCTGACCTGGATCGAACAGGTGCTGGCCGAGTCAGGGCTGACCATCGAGCAACTGGTGCAATCGGGGAACCAGCAGCAGGCTGGCGATCAGGTGTCCATCAGCAACAGCATCGGCAGCCTGCGCTTCCTGTCCACGATGGATTGGCGCGAGTTCGTCGAAACCATGAGTATTGTCGAGCGGACGTTGTGCGACGATCCGGCCGGTGCCTACGGCGAGATGGATTTCGCCACCCGCGACCACTATCGCCATGTGGTCGAACGGATTGCGAAGCACAGCCAGCTCTCGGAAACCGAGGTAGCGTTGAGCGCAATCCAACTCGCGCAGGAAGCCCAGGCGGACCATAGAGATGACGGCGAACGCGCGGCACATGTCGGTTTCTACCTGATTGACCGCGGCCTGGACACACTCGAAGCACTGGCACAGACGCGCCTGTCAGCAGCAGAATCGCTCACGAACCTGGGGAAACGGCGTCCATTGACCGTGTATCTCGGTGCCATCGCGTTGCTCACACTGCTTTTCAGCGCGGGCCTGACAGAAAAGGCACACGTCCAGGGCGTATCCGGCGCGTGGCTGGTGTTGATCGGCTTGCTCGCACTGCTCTCCACCAGTCAGCTGGCGCTGTCTTTGGTGAATTGGCTGGCGAACATATTTGTACCGCCACATCCGCTGCCACGCATGGATTTCTCCGCCGGGATTCCCGCGCAATCGCGGACCTTGGTCGTCGTGCCGACCATGCTCACCAGTTCGCAGAGCGTCGACGACCTGGTCGAGGCGCTGGAAGTGCGCTTTCTGGCAAACCGGGACAGCAATCTGGTGTTTGGCCTGCTGACCGACTTTCTCGACGCTAACGAAGAAACGTTGGCCGACGACGAACCGCTGCTGCAGCAAGTCCAGGCGCGTATCGAGGCGCTGAATGAACAATATGGGAGCGAGGACGCGAGCCCGTTTTTTCTGTTTCACCGCCCGCGTCGCTGGAATCCGAAGGCTCGACTCTGGATGGGTTACGAGCGCAAGCGCGGCAAGCTGTCCGACCTGAATGCCTTGCTGCGCGGCGACGCGGGCGAACGCTTTTCGCGCATCGTCGGCGAAACAAGTTCCCTCGCGAACATAAAGTACGTCATCACTCTGGACACGGACACACAACTTCCGCGCGACGTCGCGCGCGAGTTGGCTGGCGCCATGGCGCATCCGCTGAATCGCCCCTATTACGACGAAAATCTGCAGCGCGTGTGCGAAGGCTACGGCATTCTTCAACCACGGGCCAGCGTGAGCCTGGAAGGTGCCAATCGTTCGCGCTATGCGCGTTTTTTCGGCGGCGAACCCGGCATCGACCCCTACACCCGCGCCATCTCCGACGTCTATCAGGACCTGTTTGGCGAAGGCTCGTTCGTCGGCAAGGGTATCTATGAGGTGGATACATTCGAACGGGCGTTGAATGATCGGTTTCCGGAGAACAGGATTCTCAGCCACGATTTGCTGGAAGGTTGCTACGCACGCGCAGGCTTGCTGAGCGATGTACACGTCTACGAGGATTACCCGGCGCACTACAGCCAGGACGTGAGCCGCCGTCATCGCTGGATACGCGGCGACTGGCAATTGCTGGGCTGGCTGTTTTCGCGCGTGCCCGGTCCCGGCAAGCACCGACTGAAGAACCCGCTGTCGTGGCTGTCGCAATGGAAACTCCTGGACAACCTGCGACGCAGCCTCGTGCCGACGGCATTGACGCTGCTGTTGCTGCTCGGCTGGACGGTCCTTGCCGCACCGGGGTTCTGGACCTTGGCGGTGATCGGCATCCTCCTGATTCCCCCCCTGCTCGCCTCGGTGGTGGAACTCTTTCACATGCCACATGAGGTGCTGCTGCGCCAGCACCTTGCCGCCGCGCGCGATGCAGCCGGCCAGCGTCTGGCACAAGCGGCCTTTACCCTGGCCTGCCTCCCCTACGAAGCCTGGTTCAGCCTGAATGCAATCGCCCTCACCCTCGGGCGCATGCTGTTCAGTCATCGACGGCTGCTCGAATGGAATCCATCCGGCGAGGCGGCGCGCAACAGCCGCATCGATTTTGCCGCCACCTTGCGCACGATGTGGATCGCACCGCTGATTGCCCTGGCCGCCACGTTCACGCTACTGCTGTTCAATCCCGCTGGGCTTGCGATCGCCGGGCCGATCCTGCTGCTGTGGCTGGGTTCGCCCGCGATTATCTGGTGGATTGACCAACCGCTCACACGCACCGAAGTCAGGCTCACCCCTGAACAAACTATTTTTCTGCACAAGGTGACGCGCAAGACCTGGGCCTTCTTCGAGACTTTTGTCGGTCCGGACGACCATTGGCTGCCGCCGGACAACTATCAGGAATATCGGGGCGCTTCGGTTGCACACCGTACCTCGCCGACCAACATGGGAATGGCGCTGCTTGCCAACCTGACGGCCTACGACTTCGGCTACATCCCGGCCGGGCAACTCGTCGTGCGCACGGCACATTCCCTCGACACCATGCAAAATCTGGAGCGGCATCGCAGCCACTTCTACAACTGGTACGACACCCAAACACTGAAACCGTTGCACCCGACCTACGTTTCGACCGTGGACAGCGGCAACCTCGCAGGCCACCTGCTGACCTTGCGGGCGGGTCTGCTCGCACTTGCCGACGACCGGATCGTGAGTGTGCGCTGGATCGACGGGCTGCAGGACACACTCGGGATCTTGATGGATAGCGTGGAAAACCCGCGGTCAGGACTGCTCGCCCAGATACATGCGGATATCGAATCACTATGTCGCGCCAGGCCCACCACGCTTGTGCTGGTCTGGCAGAGCCTCGAGCAACTGGTCAGACGCACGGCAGAATTTGCCGACAGCCCCGAGGCTGCGGCCCTCAAGCCGTTGCAAACCGGGCGTGTGCGCGAGGCGGCCGCGGAAAAAAGACGCGCAGAATCCAGAGTGTATCTCGAAGCCGATGAAGATTCAGCGTACCGCCCAAGCCTCGATCACGCCACCCGCGTCGTCTCCGAGACCCCCTCGGAGGCGGATACGATCTGGTGGGCGCGGGCATTGGCCCAGCAGTGCCGCACTGCCCTCGATGACTTGTCGTTTCTCGCCCCGTGGCTGTTGCTCGCGGCAGCACCGAACGAGCTCCGCGATGCGTTCGGATTCGATGCCATCCCGACCCTGCGCGAACTGGCACGCATCGAGGACGCATGGTTGCCAACCATCGAGCGCCGGCTCACCCCGGACACGGCGCCGGCGGAACGCGAATGGCTGCAGGCATTTCAACACGGCATCACGCAAGCTGGCCAGCGCGCCACCGAGCGGATTGGGATGATCGAACGGCTTGCCCACCAATCGGGTGTATTCGCCGATATGGAGTACGACTTCCTGTACGACAAGGCGTCGCGTCTGTTGGCGATCGGCTACAACGTGGACGAGCTGCGGCGGGATGCGAGTTACTACGACCTGCTGGCTTCCGAAGCGCGTCTGATCAACTTCGTCGCCATCGCGCAGGGCCACGTACCTCAGGAGAGCTGGTTTGCGCTGGGACGTCTGCTCACGACCGCCGGCGGCGAGCCGGTACTGTTGTCGTGGAGCGGATCGATGTTCGAGTACCTGATGCCGCTTCTGGTGATGCCGAACTACGACAACACGCTACTCGACCAGACCTACAAGGCGGCGGTCGCGCGGCAGATCGAATACGGGCGGCAACGCGGTGTCCCCTGGGGCATGTCGGAATCCGGCTACAACCTGGTCGACGTCCATTTCAACTACCAGTACCGAGCGTTTGGCGTGCCCGGCCTGGGACTCAAACGCGGACTTGCCGACGATCTCGTCATCGCACCGTATGCAACGGCACTGGCGTTGATGGTGGCGCCCGAGGCGGCGTGCCAGAACCTGCAGCTGCTCAGCGCGGAAGGGCTTGAAGGAAAATTTGGCTTCTATGAAGCCGTCGACTACACCCCGTCGCGGCAACGGCGTGGCGAATCGCGCGCCGTGGTGCGATCCTACATGGCACATCACCAGGGAATGAGTCTGCTCTCGCTGGCCTATCTGCTGCTGGGGCAACCAATGCAGAAACGCTTCGAGTCGGACCCGCTGTTCCAGGCGACCCTGCTGCTGCTGCAGGAACGGATTCCCCGGGCCACGGCGCCGTTTCCGCAGACGGCCCAGTTTTCCGACATCCGTCCAACTGCCACGGCGGTGGCGCCGCCGATACGTGTGTTCAACAACGCTAACACGCCAGTACCGGAAGTGCAGTTGCTGTCCAACGGCCGATATCACGTCATGGTCACCAATGCCGGCGGCGGCTACAGCCGCTGGAAGGATCTTGCCGTCACGCGCTGGCGCGAAGACACGACCTGCGACGCATGGGGCACGTTCTGTTATCTGCGCGACGAAAGTAGCGGCGAGGTCTGGTCCACTGCGTATCAGCCGACACGGAAACAACCACAGAATTACGAAGTAATCTTCTCCGAGGGGCGTGCCGAATTCCGCCGCCGCGATTTCGATTACGAAACGCATACCGATATCGTCGTGTCGCCGGAAGACGATATCGAACTACGTCGTACCCACATCACCAACCGCGCCAGGACGCGTCGAACGCTCACTGTGACGAGTTACGCCGAAGTGGTGCTGGCCGTTGCCGTTGCTGATGAACTGCACCCAGCCTTCAGCAATCTGTTTGTGCAGACCGAGCTCGTCGAGGAACACCACGCGATACTCTGCACGCGCCGGCCGCGCTCGCGTACCGAGGCGACGCCATGGATGTTTCATCTGATGGCCGCCCACGGTGCGAACGTCGACGCCATTTCCTATGAGACCGACCGCATGCAGTTCATCGGTCGCGGCCACACCGCCGCCGATCCGGAGGCTTTAGGCGGCGCGCTTTCGGGCAGCCAGGGTTCGGTGCTGGATCCGATAGTCGCCATCCGCTATGTTGTCACGCTCGACCCGAATCAGACGATTGTCATCGACATGGTGAGCGGCATGGCCGACACCCGCGATGCCGCACTCGACCTGGTCGAGAAATATCAGGATCGACGGCTCGCCGACCGCGTCTTTGATCTTGCCTGGACCCACGCCCAGGTAGTCTTGCGCCAGCTCAATGCCAGCGAAGCCGATGCGCAACTCTACGGGCACCTGGCCAATTCCGTGCTCTATGCCCATGCGTCGTTGCGCGCCGAGGCCAGCACGCTAATGCAGAATCGCCGCGGACAATCCGGCCTGTGGGGCTACGCCATTTCCGGTGACCTGCCTATCGTGCTGCTGCAGATCGGTGACGGTGCCAATATCGAACTGGTGCGGCAACTGGTGCAGGCCCATGCCTACTGGCGCCTGAAGGGTCTGGCGGTGGACCTGATGATCTGGAACGAAGATCGCGCCGGCTATCGTCAAGTGCTCCAGGAGCAGATCACTGATCTGATCGGAGCGGGAATTGAAGCGCATGTCATCGATCGGCCGGGCGGCATCTTCGTGCGATCGGGGGAGCAGATTTCGAATGAGGACCGCATTCTGTTCGAATCGGTTGCACGCGTCATTCTCAGCGACAGCCGCGGCACGCTGGTTGAACAGATCAACCGCCGCAGCCTTCGGGATGTGCGCATACCGCGCCTGCAACCGACCCGTAAGCACCTCGCCGACCCGCCGGCCGATAGTGCCTTGCCGCCTCGCAATCTCATGCTGCACAACGGGCTGGGCGGTTTTACGCCCGACGGGCGCGAATATGTCATTACGACCACGGCCGGGCAGGTGACGCCTGCGCCATGGGTCAATGTGCTGGCGAACCCGCATTTCGGCACGGTCATTTCCGAGAACGCCATGGCACAACGACCCCGTGTCCGATGCCGGCGGCGAAGCGTTTTATCTGCGTGACGAGGAAACCGGCCATTTCTGGTCACCGGCGCCGCTCCCGGCCCGCGGCGCGAACGCGTATGTCAGCCGTCACGGATTCGGCTATAGCGTGTTCGAATACACGGAGGGCGGCATCGTCTCCGAACTGTGGGTCTACGTGGCACTGGATGCAGCAGTCAAGTTCTCGGTTCTGAAGGTGCGCAACGCTTCGGGCCGCCCGCGGCGACTCTCCGCCACCGGCTATGTGGAATGGGTGCTGGGCGATTTGCGGCCGAAATCGACGATGCACGTGACCACCGAAGTGGACGCCGACAGCGGGGCGCTGTTCGCACGTAATCCGTACAACACGGAATTCGCCGACCGTATCGCGTTCTTCGACGCAGACGGGGACAATCGTACGATCAGTTGCGACCGCGCCGAGTTCATCGGGCGCAACGGTTCACTGGCCAATCCCGCAGCAATGGCGCGCGTGCGGCTGTCCGGCAAGACGGGGGCCGCACTCGATCCCTGCGCCGCGATTCAGGTCAGTTTCGGTCTGGCCGCCGGCGAAGAACGCGAGATCGTCTTCCGTCTGGGGCAGGCCGGCCGGCGCGACGCCGACGACGCGCGCAATCTGGTGCGCCGCTTCCGCGGATCGGCTGCCGCACACACTGAGCTCAAGGCAGTGTGGCAGTACTGGAACCATACCCTCGGCGCAGTGCAGGTGGAGACCCCGGATGCGGGACTCAATGTACTGACCAATGGCTGGCTGATCTACCAGACGCTCGCCTGTCGCCTGTGGGCACGCAGTGGCTACTATCAATCAGGGGGCGCCTTCGGTTTCCGCGACCAGTTGCAGGACGTGATGGCGCTGATCCACGCCGAGCCGCAGCGCGTCCGCGAGCATTTGCTGCTTGCCGCCGCACATCAATTTGTCGAAGGCGATGTGCAGCATTGGTGGCATCCGCCGTCGAACCGCGGCGTGCGCACCCATTGTTCCGACGACTATCTGTGGTTGCCGCTGGCGGTGTGCCGCTATGTGCTCTCTACCGGCGATACCGGCGTACTGGAAGAGTCTGTCGGCTTCCTTGAAGGTCGACCGGTCGGCTACGGGGAGGACTCATATTATGACCTGCCGGGTCACGCCGCCGAGTCGGCCAGTTTGTATCAGCACTGTGTGCGCGCCATCCAGTACGGCCTGAAATTTGGCGAATATGGTCTGCCGCTGATCGGCTCGGGCGACTGGAACGACGGAATGAACTTGGTGGGCCTGCACGGCAAGGGCGAAAGCGTCTGGCTCGGTTTCTTCCTGTACGACGTGCTGATCCGCTTCATCGAACTGGCCGAGCGTAAGGGCGATGTGGCCTTCGCCGAACAGTGCCGCAGCGAAGCCGACCGGCTGCGCCAGCACATCGAGCAGAACGGCTGGGATGGCGCCTGGTACCGCCGCGCCTACTTTGACGACGGCACCCCGCTGGGCTCGGCGGGCAATGTCGAATGCCAGATCGATTCGATTTCGCAAAGCTGGTCGGTCCTCTCAGGCGCGGGCGACCCCGATCGTTCGCGCCAAGGCATGGACGCCGTGTATGCGCGCCTGGTGCGGCGCGACCACGGACTGATCCAGCTTCTCGATCCACCCTTCGACACCTCGGACATGGACCCCGGCTACATCAAGGGCTATGTTCCCGGCGTGCGCGAGAACGGCGGGCAATACACCCATGCCGCCATCTGGACGATCATGGCGTTTGCCGCCTTGGGCGACAACCAGCGCGCATGGGAATTGCTGGCCATGATCAATCCGGTGAATCACGGCAAATCGGCGGCCGGCGTGGCAGTGTACAAGGTCGAGCCCTACGTCGTCTCTGCCGACGTCTATGCGGTGTCTCCGCATGCGGGCCGCGGCGGCTGGAGCTGGTACACCGGTTCCGCCGGCTGGATGTACCGCCTGATCGTCGAGTCCCTGCTCGGTCTGCGGCTGGACGTCGACAAGCTGCATTTCGCGCCCTGTCTGCCTGCGGACTGGCAGACATTCAAGCTGCATTATCGCTACCGTGAGACCGTCTACCATATCGACGTGTCGCAGACGGAGGCCGCCGATGCGGCGCAGCACGGCGCGATGCGCGTCACGGTGGATGGTGCCGACCGTGCCGATCAGACCATTCCCCTGATCGACGATCACCGGGAGCATGCGGTCAAGGTGAGCATCACGATACCGCCTCAAGCGCATCAATGACGGGTCAGACGAGTCTGCTTCGCGGAGTCAGGCGGGCGCTTGCCGCTCAGCAGAATGAGATATCGCCCGTCAACCCTGCTTCTGCGCAGAAGCGTTCCCGCGTCCAAAAAACAGGGCGCCTAACAACCAGGTCCGGCACGAAGAGCGGGGCAGCCGGTCCTGCCCCGCGACTACCCAGAGCACCCAGATGATTGCTCCAGCACGCTTGCTTGTCCTCGGCTGCCTGCTTGCCGCCATCAGCCTCAACGTCCGGGCTCAGGATCTGCCGCCGCTCTCCCATACGGCGACGGGTGGCGACACAGACTACACCATCAAGCGAGGCGATTCCCTGACAGCCATCGGCGCCCGGTTCGGCCTGGAGACCCGACTTCTGGCCCGGCAGAACGGTCTGTCTTATGACAACACCATAATCCACCCCGGCCAGCACCTGCGCGTTCACCATCTCCACATCGTCCCGGCGACGCTCGAAGACGGCATCCTCATCAACCTGCCGCAGCGCATGCTGTTCAACTTCAGTCAGGGCAAGCTGGTTTCCACCTACCCCGTCGGTCTGGGCAAACCGAGCACGCCCACCCCACAGGACGACTTCGAAATCGTCACACGGCAGGCGAACAAGACCTGGCTGGTGCCGAAATCGATTCAGGAAGAAATGCAGCGCGAAGGGAAGGCCGTGCTGGAAGAAGTGCCGCCCGGCCCCACCAATCCCCTGGGAAAATACTGGCTCGGTCTGAACCTGTGGGGCTACGGCATCCACGGCACCATCGCGCCGGCGAGTATCTATCACTTCCAGAGCCATGGCTGCATCCGCTTGCATCCCGATGATATTGAGGAACTTTTTAACGATGTGCAGATCGGAACTCGGGGACGTCTTATTTACCAGCCGGTTTTGCTGGCGGTTATCGGGGACGGCCGCATCCTGCTCGAAGTCCATCGGGACATCTACAAGAAGGGAATCGACCCTGCGCAGACCGTGCGCAACATGGCTGAAGCCAACGGCTTGAGCCAGGTCATCGATTGGCCTAAAGTAGGCGCAGTGATTGCGGCGCAGGACGGGTTGGCCGAGGAAGTGGGTCGCCTGCCAGCCAACACATTGAAAGGGCAACCATGAAGCGCACCATTGACCGACGCAAATTTCTCAAACTGGGGCTTCTGGCGGCCGCGATGCCGCTGTCGGCATCTGCCAGCACATGGCTTGTCGCGCCCGAGCGCCGACTGAGTTTCCACAACCTGCACACCGGTGAAAATCTCACTCTGCCCTACTGGGTGCAGGGCGAGTACGTTCCGGACGCACTTGCCGAGATCAACCACGTCCTGCGTGACTATCGCACCAACCAGGTGGCGGCCATCGATACCCGCTTGCTGGACCTGCTCGATCGCGTCAAGGCCGAACTCGGCACCGCCCAGCCCTTCCAGGTTATTTCCGGCTACCGCTCCCCTGCCACCAACAACATGCTGTCGGCGCGCTCCTCGGGCGTCGCCAAGCACAGCCTGCACATGGACGGCCAGGCCATTGATATCCGCCTCCCCGGCGTGGCGCTGGCCGACCTGCGCAAGACCGGACTCGCTCTGAAAGGCGGCGGCGTCGGCTACTACCCCGCCTCCAACTTCGTACATCTGGACGTCGGGCGCGTACGGGCCTGGGGCGGCTAAAACTGCACGACAGTCTCGCTGACCGCAGCCGTTCGGTTTGCGGTCAGCGGACACGTCTCATGGGTATCGATGCATACCCATCAAAAAGTTTCCTATAAAGAGATAAGACCCTGTGCCGACCTGGCCTGGTTGACTGATCCCGCTCGCTTGCATTCGAAGGAGGACTGGCATGACCCCTACCCGTGACCCTCGCCCGGCGGCCTATTTCATCATCCTGCTCGGACTCGGGCTGGCCGGCGTCGCATCCATGGTTCCCTTCTATCATGACACGACGTATCTGCTCAAACTTGGCATCCTGCTGGCCGTGCTAATGCCTTTCCTGCTTTATGGCCTGTTCATCGAAAACCTGCGTGGCCCATGGCTGATCGGCACGGGCTTGCTGCTACTTGCTGCCAATCTGATATTGGTCGCTTCCGAGCGCTACGTCCACTATGTTGGCATAGCGAGCTACGCCGGCTACGCGGACAACCTGAGCTATTACGTCGGCATAGCGAACAACGCGCGCTATGCGGGCTACGCGGACAACCTGATCTACTGGGTACCAACGCTCATCGCCGTGATCGTGCTGCCAATCGCCTATTGGCTGGGGCGGCACCCCGACGAAGCGGCAGCATCCGAGACGCCGCAAATTGCGTTTTGAGCAGATAAGTAATTTGTCGTGGCACCTCGACGAGGCGGCAGCATCTGGCACACCTTTATCCAGCTAGTGAACGCGCTGACTGGACACCATCCCGTTTGTATTCAGACCATGCGTGGCTATAGTGAGTCGATGATCGATTCCTGAGGCCGCCTGTTTCATCAGGATTCATCCACTTTTCGTGCAACCCAAACGACCAAGGACACTATGTTCGGCCCATACAATCACGGATGGATGTTGGATGGCGGGCTTGGCATGCTATTCGGTGGCGTGTGGATGCTCCTGATGTGGGGCATCCCTCTTCTCCTCGTCATCGCCTTGCTGAAATATCTGTTTTTCAGGCCGCGCGACGGGAGCGGCCCCGACATCCAGCCGGAGCGGAAAACACCCCTCGACATCCTCAAGGAAAGCTATGCGCGTGGTGATATCGGCCGCGACGAGTACCTTCAGAAACGCGACGACCTTCTGGAAAAATAGGCGACACGTGTGGTTACCGGACTGCTTCCCCAATCCTTCTCCTGAAAGGAGATTGCCATGAACACCACGCGACGTATCAGCCGGCTCGCCGCCTTCGGTCTTGCTGTCCTCTTGAGCTTAACCGCCCCGGCCGTTATGGCCGCCGACTCCACTGCGCCCCCGCAATATGGGCCTGGCATGATGGGGGGCTATGGCGGACACGGAATGGGCCCCGGCATGATGGGCGACGGCTACGGATCCGGCATGATGGGCGGCGGCATGATGGGGCCGTGTTGGGGCAGCGAGCTTGACCTGACCCCGGAACAGCAGGCCAGGATCAACAAGATCCACGACGAGACCCGCAAGTCGAACTGGGCCCTGATGGGTGAGATAATGGATCAGCAGGCCAGACTGCGCGATCTGAATCTGGCGCCGAAGCGGGATGATGCCGCCATCGACGCGGCCCACAAGGAATTCGGCAAGCTCCGGCAACAAATGTACGGCGCCGCAATGGCGGCGCATCAGCGCATGGAGGCCGTGCTCACCAAGGAGCAGCAGGAGAAACTGCGCAACTTTGCACACAGGGGCTGGGCACCCAGTCCCGAAAAATGAGCGGACCGGCCTGCTCGCGTCACACCAATCTCAAAAATATTTCGATGCCGTTGTAGCGGAAGACGCATCCGCTCAGCACCCTCTGCAGTTTGGCCACCGGGGTACGCATACCGCGCACGGTATGCGTCGGGGTGAGCATCACATCCGGACCACCCATGCAGGTGCCCAACC
>CAJDWX010000013.1_pt1 | contig 29247 bp, 28 predicted proteins | sample 7391741 | NCBI WGS metagenome assembly CAJDWX01 (sample SAMEA7055741, study PRJEB34461) | soil metagenome | biome: terrestrial ecosystem; feature: Peninsula; material: soil | place: Antarctica | collected 2016
ATGGCGCCGGCCGCCACCGGCACCGATACCGGCGGCTCGATCCGTCAGCCGGCCGCGCTGTGCGGGATCACCGGCATCAAGCCGACCTACGGCCTGGTGTCGCGCTACGGCATGATCGCGTTCGCCTCCAGCCTCGATCAGGCGGGGCCGATGGCGCCGTCGGCCGAGGACTGCGCGCTGCTCTTGAACGTGATGACCGGCTTCGACCCCCAGGACTCGACCAGCCTCGAGCGCGAGAAAGAGGATTACACGCGCGATCTTGACCAGCCGCTGACCGGGCTGCGTGTCGGCCTGCCGCGAGAGTTCTTCGCCGAGGGGCTCAATAACGAAGTCGCTGTAGCGGTCGAAACCGCTGTGGCCGAACTGAAAAAGCTCGGCGCCACCACGGTCGAGATCTCACTCGCCAACTCCAAACTCGCAATTCCGGTGTATTACGTGCTGGCGCCGGCCGAGGCTTCGAGCAACCTGTCACGCTTCGACGGCGTGCGCTACGGCTACCGTGCGTCCGAATACGCCAACCTCGACGACATGTACTGCAAGACCCGCGCGCAGGGTTTCGGTGCCGAGGTGAAGCGCCGTATCCTGATCGGCGCCTATGTACTCTCGCACGGCTATTACGACGCCTATTACCTGCAGGCGCAGAAGATCCGCCGCCTGATCGCCGACGACTTCATCGAAGCCTTCAAGACCTGCGACGTCATCCTTGGCCCAACGGTGCCCGGCACCGCATTCAGGCTCGGCGAAAAATCCGGCGATCCGGTCGAAATGTATCTCAATGACCTCTACACCATCCCCGCCAACCTCGCGGGCCTGCCCGGTCTGTCACTGCCGTGCGGCTTCGATTCGCAGGGCCTGCCGATCGGCCTGCAGCTAGTCGGCAACTATTTCAGCGAGGCGAAGATGCTCAACGTCGCCCATCAGTATCAGCGCGCCACCGACTGGCATGCGCGGGCGCCGGAGGGCTTGAAATCATGAAATGGGAGACGGTCATCGGGCTGGAAGTGCACACTCAGCTCGCCACAAAATCCAAGATTTTCTCTGGCAGCAGCACCGCCTTCGGTGCCGCGCCCAACACCCAGGCCAGCGCGGTCGACATTGCGCTACCCGGCGTGCTGCCCGTTCTCAACAAGGGTGCGGTGGAATGCGCGATCAAATTCGGCCTGGCGATCGGCGCGACGCTCAACCGCGTCAACGTGTTCGACCGCAAGAACTACTTCTACCCCGACCTGCCCAAGGGCTATCAGATCAGCCAGCTGGCCAAGCCCATCGTCGAGGGCGGCGCACTAAAAATTCAAGTCCCTGCGACAGGCTCAGGACAAACGGAAGAGAAGACCATCAACCTCACCCGCGCACACCTGGAAGAAGACGCCGGCAAGTCGCTGCACGAGGACTTCCAGGACATGACCGGAATCGATTTGAACCGCGCCGGCACGCCGCTGCTGGAGATCGTCTCCGAACCCGAAATGCACTCCAGTGCCGAGGCCGTCGCCTACGCCCGCGCGCTGCACACGCTGGTGACCTGGATCGGCATCTGCGACGGCAACATGCAGGAAGGCAGCTTCCGTGTCGACGCCAACGTCTCGGTGCGCCCGATTGGCCAGGCCGAATTGGGTACCCGCCGCGAAATCAAGAACCTCAACTCGTTCCGCTTCCTGCAGCAGGCGATCGATTATGAGGTCCGCTGGCAGATCGAAACCCTGGAAGACGGCGGCCGCATCGAGCAGGCCACCGTGCTGTTCGACCCCGACGCCGGCGAAACACGCATGATGCGTAGCAAGGAAGACGCGCACGACTACCGCTATTTTCCCGATCCCGATTTATTGCCGGTCAAGCTCGACGAAGACTGGATCGAAACCGTACGCGGCGCGCTGCCCGAACTGCCCGCCGCGATGCAGGCGCGCTTCCAGAACGCGCTTCCAGAACGACTACGGCGCATCGGCCTACGACGCGGCAGTGCTGACCGGCTCGCGTGCGCTCGCTGATTACTTCGAGGCCACCGCGCAAGCCTGTGGGCAAGGCAAGCTCGCCGCCAACTGGGTGATGGGCGAACTGTCGGCCGCACTCAACAAGGCCGAACTCGAGATCGGGCAGAGTCCGGTTTCCGCCGTGCAGCTTGGCGTACTAATCGCGCGCATCCAGGACGGCACGCTTTCAGGCAAGCTCGCCAAGCAGGTATTTGAAGGCTTATGGGAAGGTGCCGGCGAAGTCGACGCCATCATCGAGGCACGTGGCCTCAGACAGATGTCGGATTCAGGCGAACTGGAAAAAATCGTCGACGATGTGCTGGCCGCCAATCAGAAATCTGTCGAGGAATTCCGTTCCGGCAAGGAAAAGGCCTTCAATGCCCTGGTAGGCCAGGTGATGAAGGCCAGCCGCGGCAAGGCCAACCCGGCGCAGGTCAACGAGCTCCTGAAGGCCAGACTGCAGTAAAAACAAAGAGGCGCCGTTCGGCGCCTCTTTTCACGTCATCACGCCGGGCTACTTTCCGGTCAATTCACGGAAACGCATCTTGTCCGCGGCATATTTCTCGCGTACGTGCAGCATGCCGTCCTGATTTTTCTGGATGGTGCGCTTCAGTTCATCGCTTTCGCGAACGCTCTGGTCCAGTTGTTCCTGTAGTCCGGGCCCAACCTTGCGGCCCGCCTTTTCTATATTTTCAATGCGGGTGCGCAGATCGGCCAGATTGGTATCAACTGCCTTGGCCCGGATTTCGGCTCCCCGTATCATCAGCTTGTAGTTTTCCAGCGCCCGGTCACGCGCCAGGTCGATCTCCGCCTCGGTGGTGTAGGTTTGGGTCAGCGCGCGGTCGAGCTGCGCTTGCTTCTGCTGCTCGTCCTGGATGCGTTTCTGCTCGGCCTCACGCTCAGCTTGCGCCCGGCGCTCGGCTTCGGATTGCGTACGCTTGATGACGTTGCCCTGCTTGCTCATCTCGGTCGCGCCACTCTGCTGATACGTCGACGGCAGCGTATCGCTGTAATGCACGCGGCCATTGCCATCCACCCAGCGGTACATGCCCGCCACGGCCGGGCTCGACGCCAGCAGGGAAATGACTGCGGCAACCAGCAGACTAGACGCCATACGTTGAGCGGTAAGCTGCCACGGCCTGCAATTCAGCTTGTCGGTTTGCATCACGCTCCAGAAACTCCACCAAATCGTCCAGTGTGACCACGGCCACCACTGGAATGTCATAACGTTCCCGCACTTCCTGTACGGCCGACTGCTTGCCCGTCCCGCGTTCCATGCGGTCCAGCGCAATCACCACTCCGGCCGGTTCCGCGCCCGCGTGGCGGATCAGGTCCACCGACTCGCGCACCGACGTGCCCGCCGAAATCACGTCGTCGACGATCAGCACGCGGCCTTGCAGCTTCGCGCCGACCACCATACCACCCTCGCCGTGGTCCTTCGCCTCCTTGCGATTGAACGCGAATGGCACATTCCTACCCATGCCCGCCAGTGCGATCGCAATGCTCGCCGCCAGCGGAATACCTTTGTAGGCCGGGCCGAACAGCACGTCGAACGCGATTCCCGAGTCGACGATGGCTTTCGCGTAAAATTCGCCCAGTCGTTTCAGCGTGTCGCCGGCGTTGAACAGCCCCGCATTAAAAAAGTAGGGGCTCATGCGCCCCGCTTTGGTCTTGAACTCGCCAAAACACAACACATTCGAAGCGATGGCGAATTTCACAAACTCGGCTTTGTAATCGGCCATTTCCCTTAACTTCTTGAATCGATCTCGATGCGCATTATATCGGCCAACCTCAACGGCATCCGTTCCGCCGCCACCAAAGGCTTCTTCGACTGGCTACCCACGCAACAGGCCGACGTCGTCTGCGTGCAGGAACTCAAGGCACAGGCCGCCGACCTCAAGCCCGAATTCATCCAGTGCGACGGGCTGACCGGCGCCTTCCACCATGCTGAAAAGAAGGGTTATAGCGGCGTCGGCATCTACACACGCAAACCACCCCAAAAGATCATCGAAGGCCTCGGTTTTCCCGAATTCGACGCTGAGGGCCGCTACATCGAAGCGGATTACGGAAATCTGGCAATCATCTCGCTCTACCAGCCCTCCGGTTCAAGTAGCGACGAACGCCAGCAAGCCAAATTCCGCTTCCTCGATGCCTTCTTTCCCACTCTCGAAACGCTGATTAAGAGCGGTCGCGAAATCATCATTTGCGGTGATTGGAACATCGCACATCAGGAGATCGACCTCAAGAACTGGAAATCCAACCAGAAAAACTCCGGCTTCCTGCCCGAAGAACGCGCCTGGATGACACGGCTGTTCGACGAGCTCGGCTGGGTCGACGTTTATCGCACGCTGTATCCCGACCATACCGGCGAGGCCTACACCTGGTGGAGCAACCGTGGCCAAGCGTATGCCAAGAACGTCGGCTGGCGCATCGACTACCAGATCGCGACGCCTGGCATTGCGAAAACCGCCATCTCCGCCAGCGTCTACAAGGAGCAGCGCTTTTCCGACCACGCGCCGCTGATCGTCGATTACGATTACGCACCATGACTCCGCATACTCGACAGCCTGACAGCTTGGGCACAAGAGCCTTCATCGCCAAGCGGCACGGCAACGCACCCACCGAGAAAGCTGGCGCACAGGCGCACTTCGAAGACTTGTGCGCGCGGCTGAGCATGGAGCCACCGCGCATCGAGGACGAATACCAGTACGAGTGCGGCCTTCTCAAGAAAAGCAGCGCCAGCCAGGGCTGGGCCGATGCCTGGAAGCACGGCTGCTTCGCCTGGGAATATACGGCGCCCGACAAGGGCATCGCCGTTGCCCGCATGGGCTGCGGCGAAATCGAACCCGTACGTCCATCTTCAAGGCCTGGAGCGGCGAAGCCTGGATCAACAACGGCACGCCGGTACGGGTGCCGCTGGCGTACTTTGGTGATAGCAATGAAGCGGTACTCGATGGCCAGCCGGTTTCCGAAGTACGCACGGACCTGACAGCGGGCAACGGCGAGACGATGCTTAATCTGACCCAAGCCAAGCCGTTAGCTGAAAATGCCGGCGCGTGTATCCGCGGTATAGCCAAGGTTGGACGTTTTGACGTGCCAGGAGAGATGGCGCGGCTATGGCTCGCACAGTCCAATCCAAATAGCCGCCCCGGTAGTGACGTACTGACTCCATGGGCAAACGGCATGGATGTCACACGACGATCCAGCGATACCTGGCTTATCAACTTTGGCGCTCTCGCCGAAACGGATGCACGTCTCTACGAAGCACCGTTTGCGCATGTACTTGCAAACGTAAGATCTGAGCGCCTCGCGCAACGTGATCCCAAGCGTCGTGAGTTCTGGTGGCGCTTGGGTCGTTCCGGCGCAGAGTTACATTCTGCTACTAGTCTGATTCCACGCTACATCGCGACACCGATGGTGGCGAAGCACCGCCTTTTCGTATGGATGGATTCGCACTTTTTTGCCGATCAACAACTCATCGTGATCGCCCGCGCCGATGACACCACCTTTGGTATTTTGCATTCGCGTTTCCACGAACTGTGGTCGCGGCGCATGGGCACGTCGCTGGCAGACCGGCCCCGCTACATCCCCACTACCACCTTCGAGACTTTCTCTTTCCCCGAAGGGATGACGCCGCGCGACACTGCTTCCGCCTCCGACCGCGCCTCATCCACCTGCTACGCCGACTTGGTGTCGGCCGAGAACATCGCCGCCACCGTGCGGTATTTGAACGAACGCCGCGAAGCCTGGCTCAACCCGCCGGAGTGGGTGGACTGGGTGCGCACGACCGAAGAAGAGGTAGCCGGTTTTCCGCTGCGCCCGATGGCCAAATCCGGCCATGAAGCCGAGCTGAAACAGCGCACGCTGACCAAGCTCTACAACGCCCGCCCGGCCTGGCTGGACCACGCCCACCGCGAACTCGACGCCTTTGTCGCGGCCGCCTACGGCTGGGCCGACTACTCGCCGGAGATGCCCGACGAGGAAATTCTTAGACGCCTGCTGGCGTTGAACCTGGAACGTGCTGAAATCGAACGCCAACTCGAAATCGAACGGCAGCGCATGAAAGAACGTCGCGCTGTGCCCAGCAAACTTGCGGAGTGATGGAGTGAGTGCAGTCTTCAGCGATTGCATCGTCCATTTGGACAAAAGCGGTGACCACCGCCTGGAGTCAGTCAAACTCAAATCGCCGCGAACCACTTGCCACCCTTATAAACAACCTGTTTAGTCGCCAACGCCAACCTAATTTATGCCCCTCCTTTCCCCTGGCCACCCCTGGCTTACCGCCCTCAAGGTCTACGCCCATCCGCGCGTCGTTGGCATGTTGTTTCTCGGCTTTTCCGCCGGGCTGCCGCTGCTGCTGGTGCTGGGTACGCTGTCGTTCTGGCTGTCGGAAGCGGGCATCGCGCGGGCGACGATCGGCCATCTCTCCTGGGTGGGGCTGGCGTATGGCTTGAAGTTTTTGTGGTCGCCGCTGGTGGACCGGCTACCGCTGCCGTTCCTGACTGCGCGGCTGGGCAAGCGGCGGGCGTGGCTGCTGTTGTCGCAGATCTGCATTGCCGCGGCGCTCCTGGGCATGGCGAATACCGACCCGGCGTTGAACCTGATGCACACAGTCTACTTCGCGCTGGCGGTAGCGTTTGCCTCGGCGACACAGGATATCGCGCTCGACGCCTACAGAATTGAAGCCGTGGAAGTTGAAAAGCAAGGTGCGATGGCAGCGACCTATCAGGCCGGCTATCGTCTTGCGATGATCACGGCCGGCGCGGGCGCGCTGTGGATCGCGGCAAGCGTCGACACGACCACGACGGCCTACGATTTCCATCCCTGGCAGGTAGCCTACACGGCGATGGCGGCGCTGATGGCAGTCGGCATCCTCACCACGCTGATCATCCGCGAACCCGAGAAGAAAATCCCCCGCGTCACCAGTGAACGCGAGTTGCAGGCTCGCGAGAAATTTGCCCACCTCGGGCTGTCGGACGGGCCACTGAACGCCGCCGCATGGTTCTACGACGCCGTGATGTCGCCCTTCATCGATTTCATCCAGCGCTTCAAATGGCAGGCGGTGCTGATGCTGGCGCTGATCGCGCTGTATCGCATCTCCGACGTGGTGATGGGCGTGATGAGCAATCCCTTCTACCAGGAACTCGGCTTCACCAAGGACGAGGTCGCCACCGTTTCCAAGGTATTCGGCGTGATCATGACCATCGCTGGCGCCGGGCTCGGCGGCTTGCTGACGATGCGCCTTGGCGTGATGCGCACCCTGTTTCTCGGGGCACTGCTGTCGGCGGCGACCAACCTGCTGTTCGTCTGGCTGGCCGGGCGCGGGCACGATGTGGGCGCGCTGGTGTTCACGGTGTCGGCCGACAACCTCTCGGCCGGCATCGCATCCAGCGCGTTCGTCGCCTATCTCTCCGGCCTGGTGAACCAGGCCTATTCGGCCACGCAGTACGCGCTGTTCACCTCGGTCATGCTGCTCCTGCCCAAGTTCATCGCCGGCTTCTCCGGGGAATTCGTTGATGCCTATGGCTGGGCGAATTTCTTTACCGGGACGGCGCTGATGGGGGTGCCGGTGCTGGTGCTGGTGTGGCTGGTGTCGCGGAACCATAAACAGCCATGATCGAGTTCTCGCTCCTCACCGCCCTGCTCGCCGGCCTGCTCGGCGGGGTGCACTGTGTCGGCATGTGCGGCGGTATTGTCGCGGCGTTCTCCTTCCGTGCCGACGGCAGCACGCCGCCGTTTCGCCTTCATCTGGCCTACAACCTGGGGCGGGTGTCGTCTTATACGCTGTTCGGTGCGCTGGCCGGTACGCTCGGTGCCTCGCTCAAACTGGCATCGTTCATCCCGATGCAGACATTGCTGTATGCCCTGGCGCAGATCGTGATGATCCTGCTCGGCCTGTATCTGGCCGGATTCAATCGATGGGTGCTGGTATTCGAGCGGGCCGGCGGCACGGTGTGGCGCAGGGTCAAACCGCTGTTCCAGAAGCTGCTGCCAGTGAAATCGTTGCCGCAGGCGGTGCTGGCCGGCATGGTCTGGGGCTGGCTGCCGTGTGGGCTGGTGTATTCGATATTGGTGTCGGCGCTAGCGGCCGGCAGCGCCACGTCGGGGGCGGCGCTAATGCTGGCATTCGGCATTGGCACGCTGCCGAATCTGCTGGGTATGGGACTGTTCGCCCGGCAGATTCAGCCCTTCATGCAACAGCGGTGGGTAAGGCGTGTGGCCGGACTGACGGTGGCGAGCTTCGGCGTGTGGGGGCTGCTGGCGCTGGCGTATTCCGGGTTGTTCCGCGTCTGATCGCAGCGTCTGCCACGACTCCGGTCAGCGCACCGGGCCGCCGCAGACCGCGTCGGATTATTTGAAGAACCGCTGGTCGAAGGTCATTTTCTGGTTGAGTTCACCGGGTACTTCCACGGTCGCGGTGAAGGTCAGCGTATCCGGTGGCGCGACGCGAAATTCGCCCAGATAATAAATCGCAGCGCCCTCCTTGAGTTCGCGCATGTCCACATTGGCCAGTTGCCGGGTGAGATTGGTGACGTAGACGGTCACCTTGGCAGGTACTGGACTGAGCACGCCGGCCTTGTTCTTCTTCAGCACCGACATCGTCACCAGGCCGCGCGTCTTGCTGCGCTCAATCTTGTAGTTGCGCGCGACTTCGGGCTGCAGTTCGTCGGTGGTCAGCGCGTTGTAATGGAAGGTGGCGAGCCAGGCATCCAGGTCGTCGAGTACGCGGCTGACTGCCAGGTTGGCCGCGTTGGCTGCACCAGCCGCATCATAGGTCGTCAACGGCACGTGCTGCTCGAAAATATGGCGCCCCAGCAAAGTGCGGTGCTTCAGGTCCACCAGTTCGGCACGCAATTCCAGCCGCACCTGCCCCGGCTCATGGGTCGCATCGTGATAGAACTCGACCAGCCGGGTATCCAGCATGAGATCGCTGCGCACGTAGCCGCCGGCAGACGTGATGCGGTAGCTGCCGAGACGGTCGAGACGGGCACGCAGAAGTTCGGCAAAGCGTTTGCCGGGACGCTCGGTCCAGCGTGCGAACTGATACTGGCCGCGGGTGCCGGGGCTGCGGCTGAAGACGAGCTGATCGGTGTCGTAAAACGCACCGGCGGTCGTGTCGAGCACGTGCAGCGTCGGGGCATCAGCCTGTGCAGGCGCAGACGACGTGGCAAGTCCGGCATCGTCCAGCACGTAATACACCACGCCGGGCGTATCGGCATGCCGACCTAAACTGAAGCAGCCGCTCAGCGCCAGAACGAGGACGATCAGGGAAAGCGCGGTTTTCATGGCAGTTTCTCTCCGGGGCCTAGTTGCTTCTTGTCCGGGCCGAACAGAATGGCGCGTGGATTGGACAGTCGCTGCCCCGCCGTGGTGAGCGCGTCGGCGCTGGTACGTGCATCGCGGCTGACATTGGTCATTTCCAGCGTGCCGGTCTCGCTGAGTTGCTGGACGCGCTCGGAAATGAGGTTGGCGTCACGTTGCAGCTTGTCGATCGCGGCCACTGCCTCCTTCAGCGCGGCATCGGCGTTCTGGCCCACGCGGGTGATCGTGCCATCGGCATGGATGGCGACCTCGTTTATGCTAGCCCCGGCACGGCGGAACTCATCGGAGGCCTCGCGAATGCTCTGCACGGCGGCAGTGATACTTTGCTTGTTGGCAGCCAGATGGCCGGACAACTCGTTGATGTGGGCCAGCGTCTGACTGAGGGCACGCTGGTTCTCGTCCGCCAGCAGCAGGTTCATCTTGTCCAGCACGTGTGCGCCGTTCACTGCCAGGCGCGAAACGACGGCAGCGACATTATCGATGTCGGACCTGCCTTCGGCGATGACCGGATAGCGCTCGCCACTGGGCGCCTTACTGAGCAGCGGGTTGTCGTTCGCGCCGTTGGTGATTTCGATGGCCGCAATGCCGGTCACCAGATTGCGCTTGATGTAGGCCGTGGCGCCGCGATGGACCGGCACGCCCTCGTCGATGCGTGCGGTAACCGCGACCGCTTCTTCCTGCTTGTTGGAGAAACGATAGCCGTCGACCACGCCTACCTTGATGCCGCGCATCTTCACCGGGCTGCCGACCGCTAGTCCGTCGAGTGACTGTTCCTTGAAGTAAATCGTATACGCCTGATAGGCGATGCTATCGGCTGCCCCCGTCAGCCACAAGATGGCCAGGGTCAGCAACGCAACCACGACCAGCACCAGCGCGCCGACCAGGGTGTAGCGACCTTCAGTTTCCATGCTGGATTTCTCCCTCCGGTGCCCGCGTCGCGAAGTAATCGTTTAGCCACGGGTCGTCGATGCGTTTGAGTTCGGCCACCGTGCCGCTGCCGAGCACGCGGCCATCGGACAGCGCGATGACGCGATCGATAATTGAAAGCAGTGTATCCAAGTCGTGGGTGACGAGGAATACGGTCAGCCCGAGGCTGTCGGCCAGCAGCCGGATCAGCGCGTCGAACGCGCGGGCGGAAATCGGGTCGAGGCCAGAGGTCGGTTCGTCGAGGAACAGCAGTTCCGGGTCGAGCGCCAGTGCGCGCGCCAGCGCCACCCGCTTGCGCATGCCCCCCGAAAGCGCGCTCGGCAGCTTGGCCGCAGCATCCGGCGGCAGGCCGGCCAGCGCGAGTTTCAGCCGGGCCAGTTGACGGCAGATGGCATGCGGCAGATCGGTATGCTCAAACAGCGGAGTGGCGACGTTGTCCTCGACCGTGAGCGAGGAAAACAGGGCGCCATCCTGGAACAGGACGCCGAAACGCCGCCGCAACAGGTTCATTTGTTCGCCCGAGCTATCCAGGACCGATTGCCCGAACAGTTCGATAGATCCCGACTGCGGCCGCAACAAACCGATGATTTCGCGCAGCAGGACCGACTTTCCGCTGCCGCTTCCACCGATCAGCGCAATCACCTCGCCACGCGCAACGGTCAGGCTGAGGCCACGATGAATGCTGTTCCCGCCCAGCGTCGTCGAAATGTCGCGGACCTCGATCACGGACTCGGTCATCAGATACCCAGCCTCACGAACATCACGGCAAAAATGGCGTTGAGGATGATGATGGCGACCAGACTCTGCACCACGGTGGAAGTCGTATTGGCGCCAACGCTGCGGGCGTCTCGGGTAACCGACAGGCCCATGCGGCAAGCGATCAACGCGATGAACATGGCGAACACCGGCGCCTTGCCGAGTCCAACCATCAGCGTTTTCAGCTGGATCATGTCTTTCACCCGATCCAGAAACATGGAATAGGAAATATCCAGTTGTTGCTGCGCGATCAGCATGCCGCCGGCAATCCCGGCAATGTCGCCGATGAAGACCAGCAGCGGCATGGCGAGTAGCAGCGCCAGTATGCGCGGGATCACCAGTACCGCCAGCGGCGAAAGGCCAAGCGTGGAAATGGCATCGATTTCCTCGGTGATCTTCATGGTACCGAGCTGCGCTGTGATGGCCGCTCCGGTGCGGCCGGCCACGAGCACGGCGACGATGACCGGCGAAATCTCGCGCAGAATCGCCAGCATCAGGCCGTCGACCACAAAAATATTGGCTCCGTATTGCTGCGCCTGGTCTCCGAGCAGGTAGGCGAACACCACCCCGAGCAGGAACAGCATGCCGATCACGATCGGAATCGCGCCGGCGAACACCGCGCTCACCTGGGCGGCGAACTCGCGCCAGCGCCAGTTCTCGGGCTTCCTCAGCAATACCAGCAACTCCATGAACAGGCGGCCGACGAAATTGAGCAGGCCAAGTGCGTGTGTCGCCATCGTTTGTGCGCCGCGACCGGTGAACTCCAGCACGCCCTCGCGTCGGCGTTCGGGCTGCGCAACCGACGCCGCGCTGTGGCGGTCGACCAGTTCCAGTATCGCCAGATGCTGTGGCTGGAAAGCCTGCAATGTGGGCATCGGATCGCTTGCCTGCGGACGAGCCGCGTTCAGCAGCAACCACGCACCATTGGTATCAAGTCGGGTGACGCCGGCGCCGTCTATGGTACGCACGGTCTTGCCGGCGAACGTCGGCAAGACCGATGCGACTCCGGCATGCCAGGCGCCGCTGACCGTCAGCGTGCTACTGGCCTCGTCGAAATCCGCACGCGCTTCCGTCACGCCAGCCCTAAAGGATTGTCGGGGTCGATCCCCGGCATGAAGGGCAGGCCCCGCTCGCGGTGGGTGACCTGGTAGACGCAGCCAATCCAGTTGCCGATGACGCCTTCGGCCGTGTCGTGCCAGGTATTGTCGAGCAGCGGCAGTACGTGCGCTTCGGGGAAGGCCAGCGTTTCGCCCGCCCGCGCACGATGACCGAACTCGGCCAGCAACGCCTGCGCCTGGCGGCTGAAATAGCGCTCGGGAAACGGTGGAAACGCAGGCAGCTCGCCAGCCACGGCGAGCATCAGATCGCGCTTGTACTCCTTCAGGAGCGAAACGGTGTCGTACTCGGGATGCCCCTGAAAGAACACGGTGCGCAGGCCATCACCGCTCACCGCCATATGAACACCGGCGTCCGCGCTTTCGACCAGTACCTTGACCCCGGCCGCCTCGAACTGCGCACGCGAGACGTCGTTCCAGCGCGAATGCGGCACATCGAAACGAGTATTGACGTCGGCTATCAGCGGATGATGGCCGTTGGTCACGCGGTGCTCGAACACCCCCCAGATCTTCTGTGGCTGCATGATGCGCGTCTGGCCATGGCGAAACTGCATCACCGCATGGGTGGCAAGGCAGGAACACAGCGTCGAAGTGACGTGATCCCAGGCCCAGTCGATCACCTCGATCAACGGCTGCCAGAACGGTTCGTCGGCGAGGCTGGAGTGGGTGACGTTGGCGCCGGTGATGATGAGCGCATCCAGCCCTTTCTCGCGAATCGCGTCGAAGCTTTCGTAAAACTGCGCGATGTGTACCTGCGCCGCGTTGCCACGCGGCAGCGTCGGCAGTGTGAAGGGATGCATGTAGAACTGCGCGATCGGGTTCGATTCGCCAACCAGTCGGTAAAACTGCCGCTCGGTCGCTTCCAGCGCCGCATCCGGCATCATGTTCAGCAGGCCGACATGCAGTTCACGGATTTCCTGGTTTGCCGCGCGTTCGGTCGACAGCACCGTAATACCGTCGCGGCGCAGGCGTGCGAAAGTGGGAAGGGCATTATGCGCAACCAGTGGCATCGTCAGCCTCCCTTGCGGGCCACCGCAGTTTCAACCAGCGCGAGGAAATCGCGCTGGTCGCTTACCTGTGCCACTTCCTGCGATGTCACGGTATAGCCATGCGGTCTGGCGATCGCTTCATAACGCGGGATGCGGGAATGGAACAGGCGCGGGAACACCCAGCACGCGAAATCGTCGGGCTCGATCTGCGCCACGAACTCGATGCTCTTTTCCTTCAGATAGAGCGGCAACTGTTCGGCAAGGAAGGCCGGGCGGAAATACAGCGGCTTGGGGTCGGACTGCGCGCGCTTGATCAACGTATCCTCCTCTTCGCGGGTCGTGGTCTGGATATAAAGGATCAGCGTGTGCTCGGCAAGCAGCTCGACGACGCCGGGTTCGTCCAGCTCGCACAGGCTGCCGCCGACGTCGTTGACGAAGTGGTGGTAGCCATAGATTTCCTGGCCTTTGCGGATGAAGCTGGGCACATCGCGCATCGCGGCAATTTCTCCGTCGCGATAGGCTGCCTGGCGACGCGAGAACTCGTCAAGTGGAAGCCCGCCCCATTCCGGCCCACCGAGCTTGCCGATGAAGGTGAGCACCGGGCCGAGGTCGTGGATCTTGATGTTGTTCTTGATGTCGATCCAGTCGTTGTGCAGCAGTTCGCGCAGGAAAGGCACGCTCATCGCCTGCTGCTTGATCAGGTCGAGAATGGGTTCGTCGAGATAGCGCGTACCGATACGGTAGTCGCCAGAAAAATGAAACCATCCCTGGCCGCGCAGCATACTCGAGATGTGCGTCTTGCCGACGCCGGACATGCCAAGCAGGGTGATGCGCTTGGTCGGCCAGTCGCGAAAGGAATCGGGAGTGAAATGCATGAGCTTGGTTTTCCTGAGATTAGCGCGAAGCCTACCGAAAACCCACTCAATTAAAAAGGCTCATCGAATACCGGGCCGCATCCCTGCCACGTTTAGCGTGGCCGCCACGCTTCATTCCGGCTATGTATCCGGCCAGCACGCCGACACGGAACTGATCGGCCTGCTGGATGCGCTCTGCAAACAGAGTTTTTTCTGAGGGGACGAACTTGAATTGAGCCGCGATCGAGCGGTCGCCTATTTTCCGAGGCGGGACCGGGCGGACTCGAGTGCCACGCCGATGGCGTCCCACGCCAGCTCGACGCCGGCTTTCATGTCTTGCCATACGCCCTCGCCAGCATTGCGTAACGACTCCAGCCTGGTGCGCGCTTCGTCCTGCCGGGTGCGCAACGTAGCAATTTGCTTCCGGTAGGTCTCACGCGCCCCGGCCTCGGCATGCTCCGCCTTCGCTGCCAGCGCGTCGATCTCGGCATTGCCCTTGTCCAGCAGCGAATGCATCTTGCGCACATAATCGTCGCGGGTACTCATGTCAGTGTCCTTTCGTTTCGAGTACATTTTGTGCCAGTGCGCGATCGATCCTGTTGTCCATCTCGCCGACCTGCGCGGCAAGGCCATTGGCGGCTTCGTTCATGGATTGCCGCATCGACTGTTCCATCCTGTCCATGTGGGCATCCGACTGTCCAATCGCATCGTGCAGTTGTGAAAATTTATCCGCGACCTCGGTGCGCAACTCGCTCAAGCGCGAAGCCTCGGCGCTTTCCGCAAGTTTGCGCTGCACCTGCAATTCCTGATTGTGGCGGCGCGAATCCATCAACATGTTCGTGCGCAACATCAGGGCATAGACGACAAACAGCGCCACCAGCACCAGCGTCACGCCGAGCAGGATCACACCGAGCGGCCCCTCAACATCAAAGGCCACGAAGGACAGCAGGGTGGGGGCGGTCAACACCGACCAGTTGGCCAGCGTGAAAACTGCCAGTAGAAACAAGGCCACCAGAATGATTACGCCGAGGATATTCATTACCCCTCCCTCTCAGTTTTGTCGGATATCCGGATAAGTATAGACGCGGGGCAAAATGAGCGGCCTGCGCATGATTGTCGATTCCCGGCCGGCGGCTTGGTCTCCGGGCAAGCCGTCCACCACCTCGGGGCATAATGGCTGCTCTCGATTTTTCCAGTCTTTGTCATGACCGTCCCCCGTCTGCCTGTCCTGTCCCTGCTCGAAACCCGCGTTATCGGTGTGCTCTGCGAAAAACAGCACACTGTCCCCGATACCTACCCGCTGTCGCTTAACGCCTTGGTGGCCGGCTGCAACCAGAAGACCAGCCGTCACCCCATCATCGAGGCTGGCGAAGCCGAGGTGCAGGCCGCTATCGACACACTCAAGGGTCCGGCGCTGGTCATCGAATCGAGCGGCGGCCGCGTGACGCGCTACGCCCACAACATGGAAAAAGCCCTGCGCCTGCCCGCCCAATCCGTCGGCCTGCTCACCGCATTGATGCTGCGGGGCCCGCAGACTGCAGGTGAACTGCGCATCAGCAGCGAACGCCTGCATCGCTTCGCTGATATCTCGGCGGTGGAAGCCTTTCTGCACGAACTGGCCGAACGACCCGAGGGCGCCATGGTGGCCGAACTGCCGCGCCAGCCCGGCTCGCGCGAAACCCGCTGGGCGCATCTGCTTAGTGGCACCCCGGATATCGAGACACCCTCTGCAGCGCCGGCTTCTGCATCCGAACCCGGCGACACCGTCAGCATGAGCGAAATCGCGGCACTCAAGGCCAACATGGCACGTCTGGAAAGCGAAGTCGACGCCCTGAAAAAACTGGTGAACAAACTCTGTACAGAGCTCGGCGTACAAGATTAAACAGGAAACACATTTCGCGGCCAAGCTCACACAGCCAACCTGGCTGTCTATAGTGCAAGCTAGACGGATGGATGGCTCATGCGGGGTTCAGCAAACAAATCGATAAGCGTGGCGCTCGTCCTTGCCTTGGTGGGCGGGGTCACGTTTGCCACAGAAAGGCACACGACCATGGAACTGACTTCAAGCGCATTCGCCGCGAACACCGACATCCCCAGCCTGTATACCTGCGAGGGCAGTGACCTGTCGCCGCCACTGGCGTGGACCGGCGTGCCACTCGGAACCCAAAGCCTGGCACTGATCGTCGACGACCCCGATGCCCCCGACCCGGCTGCGCCGAAAACGATCTGGGTACACTGGGTGCTCTACAACCTCCCACCCGATACCTCCGGACTCGCCGCCGGCATGAGTACGCCGAAGCTGCCCCCCGGTACGCGCGAAGGCCTCAACGACTGGCAGCGCGCAGGCTACGGCGGCCCCTGCCCTCCCATCGGCCGCCATCGCTACATCCACAAACTGTATGCGCTCGACACCCAGTTGCCGGTTCTCCAAATAACGACCAAGGCCACGCTGGAAAAGGCGATGCAGGGCCATATCCTGGCGCAAAGCGAATTGGTGGGGTGTTACAAAAAGTCAGGTGGGGGTTCTTCGTAGATCGGTGCGAATACGGCTGCTCGTGTCGGCCGAGTGGCCACGCGGCGGGCTGTTGAATAGAGCGTCTGTTATCGATCCGTAAAACACGCAATCCTGCATTAGCGCAGATTAGCGGTGATGGTTGGCTCGAGTCGAATAACGCGCCGCACCTGGCAGCGCGTTATTACTCAAGGCTTTACTGAGTCGGTTTTTGTTGGGTCGGTTTGTCCTTGCGCAGCTTTGCCAGCCAGTATTCCATTTGCTTGCCGGCGGCTTCACGTCCACCGAGACCAAAGGACAGGGCAATGGCCACGGCCACGGCGCCGAACACCAGGGCAAAAGCCATATTGACGATGTCGTCGGCGATGCCCATGGCGGACAAGCCCATGGCCAGCACCAGCCCCAGGATGGCATAGCGCGCGATGCCCGCCATCGCGACTGCCTCGTTTCCGCTCGCGCGCATGATGGTCCGATGGGCCAGATTGGCCAGCCAGAAACCAACCAGCAGGATGACCCCACCCAGCAGGACGTCGGCGCCAAACTGAATAAACATGCTCACCAGACCTTCCACTTGAACGAAGTCCAGGCGATTGGCGGCCTCAACCGTGGCGAACAACATGGCGAAAAAGACCACCAGGCGTTTTACCAGTTCGGAAGGCTGGAAGTCATCAGAGAAAACATATTTCAGCCCCATCTTTTCCGGCAGGTGGTTGAGGCCGATATCGGCCAGCAACCCAGCGAGTAAGTCCGCTGCGAAGCGCGCCACATACCAGGTGACGAACAGGATCAGGATGGCGGCAAAAATGTTGGGGAGGGCGGTCATCATCATGCCCAGCATGTCGGTAGCGGGGCCTGAGATTGCGGTGATCTGAAGCGCATCCAATCCGGCGATCAGGGCGGGTACGAATACCAGGATGAGAACCAGCTGCCCCACCAGCCTGGACAATTGCAGCCGATCCTTCAAGCCCGCGGTTTCGCCCAATTTATCGGCTCCCACGGCGGCAAGCAGGTTGGTGACCAAGCCGCGCAGAATTTTGGCCACCACCCAGCCCGCGATGATGATGACCGCTGCAGCAAAGATATTGGGCAGCATGGCCAGGGTTTTATCCGCCATATTGCGTACCGGATCCAGCATCCCCTCCAGTTGGAACACACCCAGTATCGCCGGTAGAAACATCAGAATGACCAGCCAGAACAACACATTGCCCACGTTCTCGCCCAAAGGGGCCATGCCGGCATGTTCGACGAGCTTTTCATCCCATTGGGTCGCCTTCAGCGCACGGTTGGCGATTGCCTTGACGGCAGTCGCTACCACCCAGGCCACCAGCAACAACAGCACACCTGCCAACAAGTTGGGCAGATACGTCATGATCTGGGACATCATTTCTGCGAAGGGACCGGAGAGTTGCTCCAGATTCAGGCTGTTGAACACGCCCAGTAACGTTGCCAACAGGACGAACCAGAATACACCCCAAGCAATGCCGCCCTCAAGATCCATCGGCTTGCCAATGGTGGCGCTGATGAAGGTGTTGAGGCGTGTCATGGAAAGCAGCTTGCGGACCGCGGCCCGGGCCAGCAAGGCCAGCACATAACCCACCACCAGAATGGCAACGGCACCGAGAATGCTTGGCAAATAGGTGCCAAGAGCGTTTTGTATAGACGTGGAAAACACGCTCGAATCCATATTGATCTCCTGTCAGATTCATTGGGAGTCTGGTGTCCTGTGGGCAAGCAGGAACGTGTAATGTTTTCTGAATCACCCTGCGACCAACTCATGGTCGATGACAACAGTATAGGAAACGACTCATATAAACATAGAGTTGGATGTTATTTTCCACAATATTGTTGCCCACAAAGCCAAATCGAGTAGTAGACGGCTTGCATGTGGTCATCAATTGCGGCTAGTTTTTGGACCGTCCCGTGTTTAGCAGGCATCGCGGTCCTCGCCTTGAATCCGATCAGATTCAAGGTGTTTTCGTTTCGACTGCCATCCCCCATAATCCGGCATCCTGAAAGTCCGGTTTTACCCATGCGTCGACTCGCCCCACTCCTGTTCGCCCCACTCCTGTTCGCCCCACTCCTGTTCGCCACCCTGCTGACCGCCTGCGCCACGCCGCCGCCAGTGTCGACTCCGCCCGTCCTGACGCCGAAGCCACCGCTCAAGATCGCACTCGTCCTGGGCGGTGGCGCGGCGCGCGGTTTTGCCCATATCGGAGTGATCAAGGCGCTGGAGGCCCAGGGCATCGTGCCGCGCATGGTGGTGGGTACCAGCGCGGGGGCGGTGGTAGGCGCGCTGTATGCCTCGGGCATGAGCGGATTCGAATTGCAGAAACAGGCTCTGGACATCCAGCAGAAGATAGTCACCGACTGGACGTTGCCCAACCGCGGCGTATTGAAGGGCGGAGCGCTGCAGGACTTCATCAACCAGCACGTCAGGAACCTGCCCATCCAGAAGATGCCGAAGCCTCTAGGCGTGGTGGCCACCGATCTGCAAAGCGGCGAAATGGTGCTCTTTCGCCAGGGCAATACGGGCATGGCGGTCCGCGCCTCCAGCGCGGTACCGGGGGTGTTCCAGCCGGTCGCGATCAACGGCCGGGATTACGTGGACGGTGGCCTCACGTCGCCGGTGCCGGTTCAGGCCGCGCGCGCCATGGGCGCGGACTTCGTCATCGCGGTGGACATCTCCCACGCCAGCCGCCGCGACCGGCTCACGGGCACACTGGACGTGCTGCTGCAAACCTTCGCCATCATGGGCCATGCCATCAGCCGTCACGAGTTGGGTGGCGCGGACGTCGTCATCCGGCCGAAGACGGCCAGCGTGAGCAGTACCGATTTTGCGGATCGCAACCTCGCCATCCTGGAGGGCGAGAAGGCCGCCGCCGCTGTCATGCCGGAACTCAAGGTCAAGCTCGCCAAGACCCAGCAGCGCTGAAAACGGATTCCCCGCACGGGCGGGATCGGGTTGGGCAATAATTGCGGATGTCCCAGGTTTCCTCCCACCCCGTAGCAAGCTCCCGTCCCCTGTCAGTACTGAAAGGTCTGTGGCCCTTCCTGCGACCATATCGGGGGCGGCTTGCACTGGCCTTCGTGCTGCTCTGCCTCGGGTCCGGAACCATCCTGCTGGTGCCGCTGGCGTTTCGCGATCTCATCGACTTCGGCTTCGGCAAGCCGGCCCAGCCGAGCGGCGGTCTGCTCGGTGCCCTGAGCCTGAACGGGCATTTCGTCGTTCTGTTCGGCCTGGCGTGCATCTGGGCGATCGCCGTGGCGGCGCGCTATTACACCGTGTCGTGGATCGGTGAACGCGCGACAGCGGATCTGCGCAGCGCTGTTTATGCGCGCATGCTGACGCAGTCGCCGCAGTTCTTCGAGACGCTGCAGACCGGCGAAGTGCTGTCGCGACTGACCGGCGACACGACGCTGGTGCAGACCGTGGTTGGCAGTTCGATTTCGATGGGCCTGCGCAGTCTGTTCCAGTTTATCGGCGGCATGATCATGCTGGCCGTCACCAGCCTTTATCTGTTTTCCATCAACCTCGGCCTGATGGTCCTGCTGGCGCTGCCCATTTTTGTTATCGGCCGCAAGGTCAAGAAACTCTCGCGCGAATCGCAGGACAAAATCGCCGACGCTTCGGCGCTGGCGGGCGAAATTCTCAACGCCATGCCGACGGTGCAGGCCTACACCCAGGAACAGCAGGAAGCCCGGCGCTTCACCGCACGCACCGAAGCCAGCTTCGTCACCGCCATCCGGCGCACGCGCGTGCGCGCCGCGCTCACCGCGCTCATCATCGCCGCTGTGATGGGGACAATCATCTTCGTGCTGTGGATCGGCGCCCGGCAGGTGCACGACGGCCTCATGACCGGTGGCCAATTGGCCTCGTTCGTCCTCTATGCGGCGCTGGTCGCCGGCGGCGTCGGTACCCTTTCGGAAGTATGGGGCGACGTGATGCGCGCCGCCGGCGCGACGGAACGGCTGCTCGACCTGTTGCACGCCGAATCGGCCATCCGCGACGCGCCCGGCTCGCACGCACCGACGCAGCCGACCCAGGCAGCGATCTGCTTCGAGCACGTCACCTTTCACTATCCCTCCCGCCCCGACACTCACGCACTCGACGACATCAGCCTGGACATCTCGCCGGGCGAAAGCGTCGCGCTGGTCGGCCCGTCCGGCGCCGGCAAGACCACGTTGTTCCAGCTTCTGCTGCGCTACTACGACGTGTCCGAAGGGGCGATCCGGCTCAACGGGCAGGACATCCGCCAGCTGAGCCTGCACGACCTGCGCCGGGGCATCGCCATCGTGCCGCAGGATCCGGTGATCTTCTCGGCCAACGCCCTGGAGAACATTCGCTATGGCCGCGCCACGGCCAGCGACGATGAGGTTCTTCAAGCGGCGCGGGCCGCCCTGGTGGACGAGTTCGTCGAGCGCCTGCCTGATGGCTACCAGACCTTTCTCGGAGAGCGCGGCACCCGATTGTCCGGCGGCCAGCGCCAGCGCATCGCGATCGCCCGCGCCATGCTGAAGGGCGCGCCCTTGTTGCTGCTCGACGAAGCCACCAGCGCTCTTGACGCGGAATCGGAAGCGCTGGTGCAGCAAGGCCTCGGCGCCGCCATGCAGGGTCGCACCACACTGGTCATCGCGCACCGGCTGGCGACCGTGCAGAACGTCGATCGCATCGTGGTGATGGATGGTGGTCGCATCGTGGAGACCGGCACGCCGGAGGATTTGCGCAAGCAGGGCGGGCTCTACGCGCGGCTGGCCGCACTTCAGCTCACTCAGTGACCGGCCGCCTCCCGGTCGGCGCATTCAGGAATTCCCGCACCGGCCGATACCCCTATTACCCATGACGCCGATGCGAGACCTGCTTGACCGCTTCCACTGCCCCTGCCGCGAGGCCACGCTCCCGCGAACCGACTGACGAACCGGCGGCTGCGGAAGAAATCCTGTCCGCGCACGCCAGCCGTGCGCTGCGCACCAGGCTACGTGGCCGGGTCACAGCCGTGCTCGACGCCGGAATCGCTTTCTTGCAGCGGCTGCGCACGAAGACGGGCGGTGAACCGAAGCAGGTCGAAGATGCCGAAGAGAGGCGCGGCGCATCGACTCCTCCTATTGAGACCTCCGTCGAAGCCCCCAATCCGAAACGCCGTCTGCGTGCAGTGCTAATCCATCTAAGCGTGTTACTGGTCGGCGGCATCGGCGGCAGCGCCCTCGCCTATACCCTGTTCCAGCAGCAACTCGACCGGATGCTCAACGCCAGCCAGCACCAGGAAGCGACACACTCGAAAAAAACCCAGCCCCGCGCTGAAATCCAGAAAGTGTTTAATAACGAACAGACCCAGCACGCCGACGCGGAGAAAAAACTGGCGGCATCCCTCGCCGCGTACTCCACCTCCACATCCGGTACCCATCATCAGGTCGAAAGCCTGCTCGGCGAGCAGGTCGCGGCAAACCGGCGCCTGGAGACAGCACTGGCCGACGCCACCCAATCCAGCGCCGATACGCAAAAATCCCTGGCCGAGGAACAGGTCAAACGCACCATCGCGGAGGAAAAGCTCGCCGAGTCCTCAAAGGCCCTGGCCGACAAGCAAAAACAGCTCGACGCTGTGGAAAAAAAGCTGACCGCGCTCAACAGTGCCGGGGTCCTCCCCGGCGCCCGACGCGACATGCTGGTCAGCCGTACCCGCAACGACCGGGGAAACCGCTCACTCAAGACGGGCGACTGCACCCTCAGCGCAAATAATATTGATGCGCTGAAGAGCTGCATCGCGGATTTCAACCGGTAACTCTTTCGGCCCGGCACGCAGGGAGACCACGTGGTCGGTGGTTGCGCAAGCCCTGCCCCTCTTCGTGCCGCACGCGCCTATCTGTTTCAGCGGTTACGCCACAGGAGGCACTGCCTTGTTAAACTCTCCTCATCATGGAGGCCGTATGAACCCGAATCCGAAATTTTCCACGCCCACATTCATCAATGATCTGGCAGACAAGCTGGGCGAGGTGATGAAGCAATCTCCCGCCAAGGACATCGAACACAACCTCAAGGCCGGCGTCACCTCGATGCTCGGCAAGCTGGACATGGTAAGCCGCGAGGAATTCGACGTGCAGGCAGAAGTGCTGGTGCGCACGCGCGCGAAGCTCGCGCAACTCGAAGCGCGGCTGGCCGAACTGGAAAAGCAGCAGAACCCAGAAAACTAAATGGCCGTCGCCGTCGTCAAGAGCCGGGCGCTGAACGGCATGCAAGCGCCCGAGGTGGTGGTCGAGGCGCATCTGGCGAACGGGCTACCCGCCTTCACCCTCGTCGGACTCCCGGAAACCGAGGTGAAGGAGGCGCGTGACCGCGTGCGTGCAGCGATCCAGAATGCCCGCTACGAATTCCCGGCGCGCCGCATCACGGTCAACCTCGCGCCGGCCGATTTGCCGAAGGAATCCGGTCGCTTCGACCTGCCGATCGCCTTGGCGATCCTCGTCGCTTCAGGACAGGTTCCGGGCGACAAGCTCGCGCTCGCCGAATTTGCCGGCGAACTCGCGTTGACCGGCGAACTGCGCCCGATACGCGGCGCGCTGGCGATGGCACTGGCGATGCGCACGGCCGGTAGGCAACTGGTATTGCCCGTCGCATCGGCCGGTGAAGCCGCGCTCGTCAGCGGCGTTGAGACACGGGGTGCGACAAGCCTGCTGGAAGTCTGTGCCTGGCTCGCCGGGAAGGCGACTCTCTCCACGCCCGAGCCGGACGCTGTCCCCCTGGTCCCGGACTATCCCGACTTTGCCGACGTCAAAGGCCAGGCCGCTACCCGACGCGCACTCGAAGTCGCCGCCGCCGGTGGGCATTCGCTCCTGATGGCGGGTCCGCCCGGCACTGGAAAATCGATGCTTGCCGCGCGTTTTCCGGGCATCCTGCCGGCCATGAACGAGACCGAGGCGCTGGAAACGGCGGCCGTGCAGTCGCTCAACGGCGGCTTCCGCCACGAACACTGGCAGCGCCGTCCCTTCCGCGCACCACACCATACAGCCTCGGCCGTAGCGTTGGTGGGCGGCGGCAGCAATCCACGGCCGGGCGAAATCTCGCTGGCGCACCACGGTGTGCTGTTTCTCGACGAACTACCGGAATTCTCCCGACAGGTGCTGGAGGTGCTGCGCGAGCCGCTGGAAACCGGGCGCATCACAATTTCTCGCGCCGCACGACAAGCTGATTTTCCGGCTCGCTTCCAGTTGATCGCGGCCATGAATCCCTGCCCTTGCGGCTACCTAGGTCACCCGACCCAGGCCTGCCGCGACACGCCGGACCAGATTGCACGCTATCGCGGACGCATTTCTGGTCCGCTGCTCGACCGCATCGACATCCAGATCAGCGTACCCGCGCTGACACAGGACGAATTGATGCAGGTCGGTACAGGCGAACCCAGCGCCGCCATCCGCGACCGCGTGCAAACGGCGCGCGCGCGCCAGATGCAGCGGCAGGGAAAAGCCAATGCCGCGCTCGGCACCCGGGAAATCGAGCAGTTCTGCCAACTCGATGCAGCGGGGGAGAACTTGCTGAAGCAGGCAATCGTACGGCTGAATCTGTCGGCACGCGCCTATCATCGCGTCCTCAAGCTGGCACGCAGCGTGGCCGATCTGGCGGGCAGCGATGCGATCACCTCGACGCATCTTGCCGAAGCCATTCAGTATCGACGACCCCTCGCATGAGTGACCCCTGCGAATCCTGGCAGGAAGAAAGCAGGATGGAAGTCCGCGGCCTGGCGCTCATACGGAAAACCGGCCGCACACCGTGCCGCTCCGACGCCCTCATGAGCGGCCTGCGCATGCTGGGCATCGGGGGCGCGGCGGGCTCGGCAACCTATTTCATCGGTGCATGCTTGGGTGTGTCGCTGGGCTAAGACCTAAAGCCCGCATCCACGATAAACGCGAAGCTAAAAAACCGGGCAGTCATAAAAACTAATCGTTTGGCTACGAGTGGCTTCTCCTGGTTTTCCCTCAATCACCTTCGCGTTTTTCACGGATAAGCAATCAGGTCTGTTCCCACGGCAGACCATCATGGCGCCAACCGTTTTTTGTGTTGCGGTGACGTGTTTCATCCATGTCGCCTTCAAATCCGTTCAGCACGTTGTAGACCTCGGGGAATCCATATTTTTCGAGATAACGTCCCGCGTCCACCGAACGGCGTCCCGACCGGCAGATCAGCACCACGGGACGATTGACTGACGATGCTTTGCGCGCATGCCCCAGGAAGTCAGGATTGACGTCCCAATCCGGCCCATCCTGCCACGCAATGTGGATTGCGCCGACCGGGTGACCGACGAACAGGTATTCGATTTCCGAGCGGCAATCGATGAACACCGCTTCGGTATGCAGTTGCAAAAATTCATGGGATTCCTGGGGGGTCATGTGTTTCATCGCTCACTCCGCTGTGCTGCCATTAATACACCGTAGCAGATCGGTTCAATGTCCAGAAAGCACAAGGCCCCGACTAGCGGGGCCTGGCGTGTTCCGAACGATACGTCAGACGGCGGCAACGCTCATCGTACGACGAGTATTGAAACGTGTCAGGCCAAGCAGCCCTGCACCCATAAGCAGCAGGGTACCGGGTTCCGGCACGCCGCTACCGCCACCGCCACCACCGGTGCTGCAACCCGGCGTTCCGTGTGGTGCGTTATCGCAGGTGCATCCCGCCAGCGAGATCAGCTTGAAGTTGTCATTGCCCGCCTTGGCCGGATCGCCGCCGACAAACGTGTTCAGCGCGCCAATCAGCCAGTAGCTGGAATACGTGTTGTTGGCGAAGTCGTGGGCACCCGTGCTGGAACCCGCAAGAAAGTTCCCAATCAGCGACCAACCGTCGGTCAGCAGGCCGGCATAGGACTGTCCGCCAAGACCGGCCGGATCACCTGCACCGGTATACGCCAGAACCGAGAAATCGGAATCGGTCTGCACCCAGCCCGCACTGAAGGACGTGAGATTCACCTTGTCCGAGAACGAGAACAGGATGGAATCCACGCGCTCATTGTTGTCGATCGCATGCTCAGGGCTGCGTCCCTCGTTGCGATCTCTGCCGGAGCTGCCACCCGTGCAATTGGAATAGCCGGTGCAATCGTTATTCCTGACCCCCAGACCACTACTGCCGTTCAAGGTGATGTAGGCGCTGTCCAGCAGGACATTGGCGGAGCCGACCGTATTGGACCAGCCGGAAGCCGTGGCCGTAATCCCGCCCTGCGTATTGCTCGTATGGTTGTTGAACGTCCACTTGTCGCAATTGGGGTTGGGGTGGGGGTTGCTCGTGCTAGCTCCTCCACAATCACCGGAAAGGCCTGAATACGTCGCCTGAGCGGCATTCATGGCGCCCAGCCCAATTGTCAGTACACTCGCCACCCCGATTGCTTGCCAGAATTTTCTAGTCATTTTGATTTGCCCTTATTTAATCCCCAGGAATACACGCTGCAACACAAAGCAATACATGTACCAAAAATTATTGTTCTTTAATTATCAACTAGATAATTAATAATCTCTTGGGTGATTTGGTGCGTTTGAGCACATTGTGTAAAAAAGCCCGACTGCATATCCGACTCCAGGGGTCTATTTGCCGGCCGCCTGTTTGCGCCTCAAGGCTTCGGCCAGGTGGTCGCGTATCTCGGGGTTTTCGGGCGATCGCACCTGGGCTTCGCGCAGGTAGCGCAGGCCTTTCTCAACCTGCCCGACTTCCACCCAGGCCCATCCCAGAGTGTCGGCCACATTGGCGTCGCTCGGTGCCAGTTGATAGGCGCGTTCCGCCACGGCTAGCGCGCCGGGCTGGCGCCGCTTGAGCATGACGTAGGCCAGATCGTTGTGGATGCTGGCGTCGTTGGGCAGTTGCTTGATCAAGGTTTCGTACTGTTGCTGCGCGAGATCCAATCGCCCCGCCTGGACATAGGCACCTGCCAGAACACGACGGGCGGCGGGGTCGGCGGGATGGCTGCCGACCCAGGACTGGATGAACGTCAAGGCCTTGGCCGGGTTACCCGATCCGTTGTAGGCGTTGTACAAGCCGATCGCGTGCGCCGTATTCTTCTCGATGTCATAGGCCGCGCTGTAAGCTGTGGTGGCCTCCCCATAACGCTCGCGCTGCATGGCAATGTCGCCGATCAACTGCTGCACGGCGGCTTTACGCGGATACTGGGCCGCCAGGGCGCGTGCCTGCTTTTCGGCCACAACCAGGTTGCCGGAGAATTGTGCAAGACTGGCCTTGAGCAGCAGTGCCGGAAAGTAGCCCGGCTTGCCGAGCAAGGCCTTGTCCAGCGAATAATCCGCGCCTTCATAGTCGCCTGCACTGATCTGTAGCTCGGCCACACGTTGCTGCCAACCGGCATCGAACCCGGCCAGCTGGGTAATGCGCTTGAAGTTTTCACGTGCCAGACCGCGATTCCCGATGGCCAGGTAGCACCGACCCAAGGCTGCCAGCGCCTGCAAATTATCCCGATTGGACGCTTGCGTGTCCTTGGCGATATTCAATGCTTTCTGCGCATCGCCTGTCCCCAGATACAGATCGATCAGCATGAGGTTGGGTCTGAGACTTTGCGGATTGAACGAACGCGCTTTTTCCAGCCAGCGCACCGCCTCCTGCGTACGCCCGGCGGCCAGCTCCAGCTGGGCCAGCTCATACAGTGCATCCAGGTTCTTCGGCTGGTTCTTGAGTATGGACAGCAGGCGCCGCCGCGCATCCTCCGGCTTGCCTTCATAGCGGTCCAGGCGCGCCAGATTGAGTTTGGCCGGGGTAAAGCCCGGATTCTTCTCCAGCACCTGTCCATAGGCTTTGCGGGCGCCGGCCGTGTCTTTCGACATGCCGCGCGCCACCGCCAGCAGGTTCAGCACGGTCAGATTTTGCGGCTCGCTCTTGAGCACGGCCTGCAGCACCTGTATCGCCGGTTTGGCCTGGTTCTGCTTGAGATACATCATGGCCAGCGGGACGCCCGAATAGGCGCGACCCGGATTTTTTGCATAGGCCTTCTGCAACTGCGCCATACCCTGTGCTTCCTTGCCGACGCCAATCAGACTCAAGCCGAAATTCGCGGCGATATCCGGTGTATCGCCTCCGCTCATCCCTTCTGCCTGCTCGAGCAGCGAAACCGCCTTGGCATGCTGGCCCATCGCCATGTAAGCCGTAGCCAGCATGGACAGCGCCTGCGGATCGTTGGGCTGCGCCCGTGCCGGCCCCTCCAGGAACGCGATTGCCTTGGCGTAATTCTTCTCGCTCATGTAGATGGCGGTCATGATCTTGCGCGCACCCATGTGCTGGGGATATTTTTTGAGGTAGCTGCCCAGATAGGTCTTGGCCTTTTCATTCTGGCCCAGGCTGTAATGGGTGATTCCGCCCAGAAGCACCAGTTGCGGACGCGTCTTCACCGCCTCGAAGGGCATCGCATCCAGCGCGCCCGCCGCTGCGATGAGCGCATTGCGCGCCTCCGTGTCCTTCCCTTGCCGTCCGTCCTGGAGCGCTTGCAGATAGGCGCTTCGCGGATCGTCCGGAAATTTCTGTTTCAGCAAGGCCACATCTTTGACAGCCTCTTTGTCCCGGTTGAGATCGAACAACAAGGACGCCCGGGCAATCAGCGCATCCAGGTAATCGGGCTTCAAGGTCAGCGCTGTGCCATAGCCCGCCAGCGCATCCGGAACGTTCCCCTGTGCATGAGCGATCGATCCCTTCATGTTCCAGCCGGAAGGATCATCCGGTTTTTTTGTGACCGCCAGCTGCGCCATGGCCGCCGCATCGGCAAAGCTTCCGCTACGCAAATACGCCATCGACTGCGCCACCAGCGCAGCCGGATTGTTGGGATCGATCTGCCGGGCCTGTTCCAGTGACTGGATCGCCGCACGCGTCTGCTCAAGGTCGATTTGCGCATAGCCACGTGTGACGAGCACCTTGTATTTCACATCGGGTGGCAAGCCGTCAGGCGAGAAGCGTTCCAGCAAGGCCTTGTTCTTGCCCAACAGGTTATAGACCTCGACCTGCATCGCGATGATCTGCGAACGATCCGCGCCCAGTCGCTCCGCATCCGCCAACACGCGTTCCGCGCCCAGCGGCGCGCCGCTATCGAGGTAGGCTTTGCCCAGCAGGACCAGCGCGGGCAGCATCTTGCTGTCCTGCTGCAAAGCGTTTTTCAACTGGACGATGGCGCCCTTGGTGTCCTTGTTCTGCATCCGTACCAGCGCATCCTCGTAAAAACCCGAGGCTTTCTCCGCGCGGTCGACGGCCCATGCCGGCTGAAAGGACAGCGTACTCAACAAGAGGGCCAGCAGAATTGGGGTCAAGCGTTTTCTTGTCGTCATCCGAATGCTCGTCGTGTCGGGTGCGTTGTCATTTTCATGGCGAGATTTCATGGCGAGATATTTCATGGCGAGAATTAGAGCAAGGACCAGACCAGTCCCGCCGGCGCAACTTATGCCTGTCTGATCGGAGTGCCGTGCCCCGCCATGTGGCAAACCCGATAGGGTTGCCGACATATCGACAGCCGCGGTCCGGGTCTCTGTCCGGCAGTGCTAACATTCAGGTTTATCCGCGCCGGCCTGCCTCATGTCCAATCGCACCGCTCTGCTCCGCTCGCTACTCGCCCAACGCATCCTGGTTATCGATGGGGCGATGGGAACGATGATCCAGTCCTACAAGCTTGGTGAGGCCGATTATCGCGGCGAGCGCTTTGCCGATTTTGCCCATGACGTCAAAGGCAATAACGACCTGCTGTGCCTGACCCAGCCTGCCACCATCAAGGAAATCCACGCTAGCTATCTGGCCGCTGGCGCCGATATCCTGGAGACCAACAGCTTCAACGCGACCTCGATTTCCATGGCGGA
>CAJDWX010000011.1_pt1 | contig 26169 bp, 27 predicted proteins | sample 7391741 | NCBI WGS metagenome assembly CAJDWX01 (sample SAMEA7055741, study PRJEB34461) | soil metagenome | biome: terrestrial ecosystem; feature: Peninsula; material: soil | place: Antarctica | collected 2016
CTCAAGGGCCGCGGCTATCCCATGCTTCCCGATCCGCCACAAAAACCGGACGCAGCACGTGGCAAGCAGGTGTTCGAAGCCAATTGCGCACTTTGTCACGGTGCCAACGGGCTGGGAACTGAAGTGGCCGGTCGCTATGTGTTTCCACCGCTATGGGGCAAAAACTCGTTCAATGGTGGCGCCGGGATGTCCAGGGTCGAGACCGCAGCAGCCTTCATCCGGGCAAACATGCCACTCGGCAAGGGTAATTCGCTGAGTGAGCAGGAAGCCTGGGACGTAGCGAAATACGTGGACAGCCAGCCGCGTCCCCCCGATCCGCGGAAGAGAAAATCCTCCTAGCGAAAAAGCTGCTCATCGCCTCCCGGTTATGCCAACACAGCGCACCAACAAGCAGATCCCAACCGTGTTTCAGTTCGATGTCCGGATGTCACGCCAGGCTGCGGTATGGCGGTCACCACCAGACCCAACCGGAACAAAACAGGCGTTCCCTTACGCCTTCCTGTAAGTCCCTCTCGCACCGCGAAACGTTTCTCCTCTACCAAATTCACTCTTATAGGGATTGTCTGACATGACGTTGAGTGGAAGGCGATTGTGCATAGGAGGGGGCCCCACGTTTAATACAAAATACCTTGCGGTCGAATGGCCGGAGGTTCCATTTGTTAATTTTTTATTCCCTTTTTGGAGAAAACTCATGGCCACCACCAAGCAGAAAGATGCGTGCGATTTCCTGGATGCCGACCACAAAGCGGTCAAAAAGCTGTTTAGCGAATACGAGAAACTGGCGGAGGCACGCGGCAGTTTTAAAGAAAAGAAAAGACAGCTCGCCGAGAAAATCTGCCGGGAGCTGACTATGCATACCCAACTGGAAGATGAAATCTTTTATCCGGCGGTACGCAAGGCGATCAAGGACGATCTCATGATGGGAGAGGCGGAGGTCGAGCATGCGAGCGCGAAGGAGCTGATTGCCCAGATTCAGGAATTGAGTCCGGGTGACACGCTGTATGACGCCAAGGTAACCGTCCTCGGCGAATATGTTGATCATCACGTCAAGGAAGAGCGGAATGAAATGTTTCCCAAAGCACGCGCGTCCAAACTTGACCTGGTGAAAATGCGTGACGTTCTGCAGGCCCGCAAGGAAGAATTGATGGCTGATTCAGAGGCGGCGGCTTGACATGCCGGTAGCCGTGCCGGATCTTCAGTCGGCACGGCTGCTGCGAACAACGCGTCCGCGCTGGTCGACCCGATACAGACGATACAGCTGGTGGGTGATTTCCGCTCCGTAGAGCATGATCAGGGAAACGTAATACACCCACAGCAGGATTACCGCCAGCGACCCTGCCGCACCGAACGTGCTCATGACGGCCCCCCGCCCCAGATACAGTCCGATTCCCCATTTACCCAACTCAAACAGCACTGCCGATACTGCGGCGCCCGTCAACAGAATGCGGCGCGGTAGTCGTATCGGTATGAGCAGGCGATACAGCAGCGTCACTAGCACGGTCATAAAGGTCAGCGAGAGCAGCGTCTGGAATACACCGGCCAGCTTTAGCCAGGGGCCGAGGCCGTGGGTCAGATAATCACCGACCGCAACAATCGCTGTACTCGCCACCAGCGAAACGATGAGCAGGAAGCCGACGCCTATGACAATAGCGAGTCCGCGCAAGCGATCCATTAGTAGCACCATCAGCGCGTTGCGATATTCACGTTTCGCATCGAATATTCGCTCGAAGGCCACGCTCATTTGCACGAACAGCCCGGTTGCACCCAACAGCATCCCTGCGAGCCCAAGCAATACCGCGATGCCGCCCTGGCCAGACAGGTAGCTTGCCTCCACCATTCTCTGCACCAGGCTGGCGCCTGCGTGGCCCAGCAGGCCTTCGATCTGGCCCACGATCCGTCCCTCAACGGCATCGCGGCCAAAAATCAGGCCGGAGATCGACACCGCGATGACGAGTATGGGCGAGAGCGCAAACACGGCGTAATAGGCCAGGGCCGCCCCATGCGTCGTCAGGTTGTGCGCTGCCCAGCTCTGGCCGGCGCGGATAGGGACCATGAGATAACGACGAATCCGACGACTTCGGCTATTCATTCCGGACATGCGGTGCACTCCGTCTTGCGATGCCCTGATTCTAGTGCAGTCCTGCACCGTGATTCGTTCCGAAAACCTACTTGCAGGCTTTTCTCCACACTATCGGTGCGCGCCCACATTTACATGAGGGGTCTCCTACAACATGCTCGGCACCCGCTGGTTATACGCACGCCAGGTCCTGGCTAGCATCCAGCTTACAAAGCACGAAAACAAGCAAGAGGAACACAAAATGAAAAAGGCCGGGATCGTGATTCTGTCAAACGAGGCTGTAAAGAATGGAACCACTGGCAGTGGGTCCGCTGCGCATCTTTCGGGAGATCAGAATGAGTGTCGTCAATAAAGATAGTAGTCGATTTTCACGTTTCGCCCAGTCTGCCGCCCGCATCATGGGCGGTCCCCGGGCCTTCATGTTTGCCCTGCTGGTTGTCGTTGTCTGGGCTATCACCGGGCCTGTGTTCGACTTCAACGACACCTGGCAACTCGTGATCAATACCGGTACGACCATCATCACTTTTTTAATGGTGTTTCTCATCCAGAATACGCAAAACCGCGATGCTCAAGCCATGCAGATCAAGCTTGACGAGCTGATTTGCGCCGCACGTGATGCGCAAAATTCGCTACTCGATCTGGAAGAGCTTGAGCCAGAGGATCTGGAACGGATTCGGGCCCGGTATTCAAAATTGGCGAAGCAAGCGCGCGGTGAAATTCGCCGCAATGCGAAGATTGATCTGCAGCAAGAAGACGAGCCTGACAGCATCGGTGCGGAAATGGAAAAGCCAAACGCTGCCACGATCGTGATACCCAATGCCTAAGTCTTAGTCACGCGTGGTCAGTCGGCCGAATGCTTGATGACGCTAACGCGTCCATTGCCCTCGAGGTAGCATTTTCTGACATCCGCCAATTCCCACTCGGAAATTCGGTCTCACGCAGCTGTCCCATCAGTTCTTCTTCCCTAATGAGTTCACATTTCATGTTCTGCTTGAGCAGGCGGCCATTTTTGATCCATAGGAGCGGAGCGGGCCGAAGGAGGTGTTCGACGCTGGCATATCGGCATCCACGCCAGTCCAGCAAGAAGTCACAGAATGCGATGGTCCCCAGACGCGGTAACGGCCTCGCGAATGCGATCGAGCAGGGGAAAGTGCTTCGACATTTCAACTAGATGTTTCGGGACGGATTGATTCCTCCTGCTCCTGTGGCATCCGGAAGAGATGCCAGCCAATTACGCGGCAACTCGTTCAATCCCTCCGGATGTTGATCAGGGCGCTGTTGTCAGTATCGGCACGCTCCGGCGTGCCCGCCGTCGCGTGTCTCGATCATCGTCATTTGAAAACGCTAATTAGCCGCGATCACTTGAACCAGTCGTCATTGGCCTTGCTTTGCCATTCCTTGATCTGTTTCTCCGCGTCATCCCGGGTTACGCCATAACGCTCCTGGATCTTCCCGGTCAGTTGATCCCGCTGCCCTTTGATGGTGTCGAAATCGTCATCGGTAAGCTGACCCCACTGTTCCTTGAACTTGCCTTTAACCTGTTTCCAGTTACCTTCGATAATGTCCCAATTCATGGTTCTCTCCTTTTTGAGTCGATCAGTACTGCGTAGTCGCGCGCCGAGAGATTCGGCACGCATCACTGCTTTATGGCCGGACGACGATGTCGTTCTTGACCGCTTTTACGTTCGGTACCTTGCGCGCGATCGATTCCGCCGTATTTTTCTCCGTCGCACTCTTGGCAAAGCCGGAGAGTTGCACGGTCCCGTTCAGCGTTTCGACGCTGATCGCCATGGCGCTGACCACGGGACTATCTGCAAACCTGGCCTTGACCTGGGTTGTGATCGTTGCGTCGTCCACATACTGTCCGACAGTCGACTGGTCTCGTGTCACCGCACACCCACCCAAGGTCAGAGTGCTGACGGCGAGCATGGCTGCGAATAATTTGCTGACATTCATGATGATTTCCTTTTGTCTGGGTTAACGGTGCCGGGTAGTCGGCTGCCCGGCAGATTGCTACGTGTCTACTCTAGGTGGGGCGGTTTGCCGGAGGTATAAGAAGGAAACGCTTCCGCATGTAGGAATAAAGGAAGAGCGCGTCGGGCTCCCTCGCGCGGATGGGTTCAAAGCACCGAAAAAGAGATACACCCAGCGGCATTGGATTCGCTGGGTGGCGTTAGTCACCCATGAATTCGCCGACGGGTTTGAATTCCTCGACGCGGTCGCACACCGATTTGATGGCCATCATGATCGGCATGCCAAGCAACAGACCCCAGGCACCCCACAGCCATCCCCAGAAGAGGACACCGACGAAGACGACCACCGCATTCATTCGGCTGGCACGGCCTGTCAGCCAGGGCATCAACAGATAGCCGACGAGGCCATGAATGACGAGAGAGATCGCCGCAACCGTCAACGCCATGCCTGCGTTGCCAAATTGAAGAAAAGCCACCAGCGTGGTACCACCGGTGATGACGATCGCGCCCACGTAGGGGACAAGGTTTAGAATGCCGGCCGCGACACCCCACACGGCCGCATGCTCCAGTCCGATCCACACAAAGGCCAGCCAACTGGTCACGCCGACGATGGCGCTGGTGAAGAGCTGGACCAGTAGATAACGCTGAATCTGGACGTTGATCTCGTTGAGCATTTCCACCGTAATTCTTCTCCGACTGAGCGTCGGGCCCGAAAGCTTGACCAGCTTGCGCCGGAAGATGTCCCCCGAGACCATCAGAAAATAGGCCAGGAACAGCATGAGAACTGCGAGGCTGATGAATGACAGCGCACCTATGGTGCCATCCCACAGATAATCCCGGATATTGAATTTGGGAGCCTCAATCTGTACCCGCGTCACACCACGCGGGGCAGGCGGTGACGCAGTTGAGGCGGTCTCGTTCGCAGCGTGTTCAATCTGATCAGCCGCTTTCTGGACATTTTCAATTGCTCCTCTGGAGGAGCCCCATTCCTTGCGCAGGATCTGGCGAAATTTCTGGGCTGCCTCGGGCAGGGATTCGATCATGCTCGCGGTTTCGCCCTGTAGCGAATACACCATGAAGCCGCTACCACCCACAATCGTTAACAGCAACGCCGCGGCGCCGACCACGCGCGGCACATGCCATTTCTGCAACCGATTGACCAGCGGGGAAAGTGCGTAGCTGATGATGACGCCGAGAACCAGCGGTATGAAGAAAGGCTGGCCCCAGTCGAGTACAAATACAGCGGCGAATACTGTCAGGAGGATGAGCGGAATACTATGGATGGCGGCATCGATTCGGGGCTGTCCTGTCTCTGGAGGACCGCTTTCGTCCTTGGTTTGCGCGATGTCGACAGATGTTTCTTGTGCGTTGTCCATCACGCCTCCGATATGAAAATACAAATGGGGTTATACGCCTTTGTCGACAAGCCTGAAGCATCGATGCACCCCGCCTCAGCGAGCATCTTTCGCGTCAGAGGTCGGTGCCGGTTTGTGAGTGTCTGATTTGGCTTCCTCGATCAGACGCTTGCAGTCGCTCCTGACATCGTCACCGGCGTCGATCAGCGGGATAAGCGCCAGCGCAGGGTTGATGGCGCCGAGCGCAATCGCGCCGAGGCCTCGCAGTACTAGCTGGCCTTTATCCAGGCCCGCCTGCGGATGGGCAAAGCTGCCCCGTACATGAATCGGTGTTTTCAACGCGATCAGGCTGAGCTTGCGGGTTTTCGGCAGAACGGTGAGATCGATCCGTTCCTCCCCGAGATCGACCCAGCCCGAGCCGTCGATGCGGCTGACATCGGTATCGAGAACCAGAATGTCGGATTGCATGACACCCTTCTCCACTTCGAAATCGGCGATGCCACAGCGGATCCTGACGCTCTCGTCACCAGTGAGTTTCAGTTGCAGCATTTCGAGCAGATGGAGACTGACGGTCTCCATCATGAGTTTGCTGACCTGACCGCCCCCAATCAGTAACGAAAGTCGCCCATCTGCGGTGCCAAGCATCGCCGCGACGTTGTTACCTCGGCCTTTCAGATCGATGTTTCCATTGAATTCACCGATGCTCTTCATGCCAGGGTCAAGAGTGGGAAACAACTGGGCCAACTGGAGCTTGCGCGCCTCGAGTACTGCCGTCGCGCGAATCGGTGATGCACGGCCGTCGAGGGTGACCGACCCCGCCAGCGTCCCGCCTGCCACGTCAAACCGCAACGGATTCAGCGTCAGACGGCCATCGCGCATCTTCAAATGCGTGGAAAGTTTGTGGAGTGGCAATGCTTGTGGACGTACGATTGACTTCGCACTGAGAGTCACATCCGCATCCATGCGGTTCCAACGTTCGGTCCGGAATGCCTTCTGCGGCAGGATACGGTCCGTTGCGGGCGAAGTCTGCGAAGTGGCACCCCCATTGCCTGCACCCACGATGGGTCCCAGATCGGAAATATCAAGGCGGGTCGAATCGAGATTGGCAACCAGAAGCGGGCGCGCGCCTCCAGTATCGACGCTGAGTGTGCCCGCAATATCACTTTTGCCCACCTGGCCGGAGAATTTTTCGTAACGCCACTGATGCGGGCCCCGCACCAGTCGGCCGTGAGTCTTGTAGCGAGGCGTATCCGGAAGCACCACACCGAGCAGCGGATAGAGCTGCGCGAGACTGGCGCCGCCGAGCGTGATCTGGAGGTCAGCTGCAGACAGTTCGACCAGATTGGTAATGTGGCCGTCTGCACTGATCCGGGTCTGCCCGATTTTCCCGGACACATTCAGATGATAGGGCCGCCTTTCGTCGCGAAGCGCCAGCACGGTGTCGCCGGCGCCCTGGGCTACAAGCGGCTCACCCTTGTAACGCCCCTGAACAGTGAACGTCAGTGGCGACACCCTCGCCAGTCCGTCGTGTGGTGTCGCGATCCGGGTGCTCAGATGGGTATCCTGTGTCGGATCGTGATATTCGACGCGCCCGTCGCTCACGGCTAGATGGCGAACGACGACACGTGATTTGCCAGTGCGGCCGCCGCGGTCGAGTACCCAGTTTTTACGGCCATCCTTACTTTTTTCAAAGACAAGTGCAGCCCGATCGAGCTGCACCTCCTGAAATACGATCTGCCCACGGAACAGCGGAAGAATGGCGATGTCGAGTGCCACGTGTCCGACATCGATCATATTCTTCTGCGTGGCCCAGGATGGGTTTGAAAATGTGACATCGGCCGTACGAACGTGCACGTGTGACCAGCCCAAGCCCAAATCGAGGTCGCCTCCGATGCGTAAGACACGGCCGGTCTGGGCGTCCACCACCCGCGCAATCGGATCGCGCAGCCAGTTCCAGTTTTGTACGCTCGCTGCCGCGGCGAGCAGCGCTGCCACGACCGCGAGCGTGATAACAATCCTCGACTTTGTACGTGGCGCCATCGTAAACGGTCGGAGCGGTCTCACTGAGCGACACACCGGCTAGCGGCGCGTCCTCGCTCAGAACGCCGTCCCGAATCCCTCGTCTTTTTCCAGCCGCAAGGTCGGCAAATCGGCGAGTTCATGGATCGGCGTGAGCACACCGCGCGCATCGGGAAGCGCATCGAACAGCATATACAGATATCTGCCACCGCCCTTGAATTCATAGGCTTCTTCGAGAAAGCGCATGTGTTCGTGCGCGGCAAGACAATCGCGTGATTTGCAATCCTGTTTGTAGTGCTCAATCAGGGAATGAATCACGTTCATGTGTTCGTCGGTGACGTCGAAATGTCGCGCTTCCGCGTTCTTCCTGACTGTTTTCTCGACCTCTTCACGGGTCAGATATCTGACCGCGTCATAAATCGGGATTTCCCCGTCATGGGTGATGCTTTCGCTGGTATTCATGGGTATCTCTCCTTCATGGGGTGGATGATGGGGTTCAGGCAAGATTGCTGGCAGCAAACTTCCAGTTGAGGCCTCTGCCGATAAAGTCGGTCACGTGGAGGTCGTAAGAAAAATGTATGTTCTCCAGCATGGCCGTACTGCTGTCACCGGTTTTCGTCAGCGTCGACGAAGAAAAATCATGTTGCGACAAATTCATTCCGGCGCTCCGTTCCAGGTTGGATGTGATCGATCAATCTTCACAGGTTTTGATCCACTAGGCCTTGATCCGCGCAGCGCGCGACCAGACACGTCCGTGCTTGGCGGCAGCGATGTAAACAGTTGTTTCTTTGTGGGTGCCTATCTCCACGATGCCGTCATCCACGGATACGCCTGCATGCTCCAGAAGAGGCTTCGCCGCCGATGCGTATCCGATGATCTTCAAATGGGCATAGGCATCCCGGATGAAATTCATCACCGCCGCCTGTTTCTTTATAGCATCGACCGCGGGGCCTGAAACGGCCAGCACGACCGTATCGAAAAGAACAGACGGGGCGGCCGTGATTGCGTGATCAGGCGTGAGCGTCTCCTTGGTAGCGGATTTGATTTCGCCAATGTGTGGACCGATCACCTCAAGAGCCGCCCCCTCCGCTTGCGCGGCAGTGCGTAGCGAATCAAGGATGGCGGTGTCGTACCCATCGCTCACCAAAACCCCGATCGTCCTCCCTTCCAGAGTAGGCTTGGCCTTAGCCAACAAACTCAAAGTTGGAGACGGATTCAGGTCGATCGGCTGCACAGCCGGCTCAATGGTGTCGGCCTGACCTGCCATCCCCAGCGCATGTCCTACTCGGTCGCATAGTTCCGAATCGACATGACGAATATGGCCGAGCATGCGGCGGCGTATGGCAGCCGTTTCAACTTTACCAAGCTCGAAGGCAAAGGCATCGACGATGTGATCCTGTTCCGGTGCGGTCATCGATCGATAGAACTGGCGTGCCTGGCTGTAATGGTCATTGAAGGTTTCCGGCCGCATACGCAGCTTGTCGCCACTTTGCGTATCTGGATGGGAAGTGAATCCGGCGTCTGGATTCTCCTTCGGAGAATCAGGCGCAAGACTGTTCGGCTCGTAACTCACGCGTCCCGCTGGCACCTCCGCCTGCATCAAAGCATCGCGCTGGAAATTTTGCATGGGGCAGCGCGGCCGGTTGATCGGCAACTGATGGAAGTTGGGACCGCCCAATCGCGACAGTTGGGTATCAAGATAGGAAAACAAACGGCCCTGCAACAGCGGATCATCGCTGAAATCAATGCCCGGCACGAGGTGGCCAGGATGGAACGCAATCTGCTCGGTCTCGGCAAAGAAATTGGCGGGATTGCGATTCAGAACCATTTTCCCGATCGGTCGCAATGGGATGGTCTCTTCCGGGATCAGCTTCGTCGGATCGAGCACGTCGAACGGCAAGGCGTCGGCGGTAGCCTGGTCGAGGGCCTGCACGGACAGTTCCCATTCCGGAAAATTGCCGCGCTCGATTGCCTCATAGAGGTCGCGCCGGTGGAAATCCGGATCCGCACCGGAAATCTTCACGGCTTCGTCCCATAGCACGGAGGCAGAACCAATTCGGGGGCGCCAGTGGAATTTGATGAAGGTCGACTTGCCTTCGGCATTCACGAACCGAAACGTATGGACACCGAAGCCCTCCATCGTGCGCAGCGAGCGTGGAATCGTCCGATCCGACATGAGCCACAGGATCGCGTGCATGCTCTCGGGCATAAGCGAAATAAAATCCCAGAAGGTATCGTGCGCACTCGCGGCCTGGGGGTAGCCGCGATCGGGTTCCATTTTCAGGGCGTGGACGAGATCGGGAAACTTCATCGCATCCTGGATAAAGAATATCGGCACGTTGATACCTACCTGATCGTAATTGCCTTCTTCCGTATAGAACTTGACGGCAAATCCTCGCACGTCGCGTGGCAGGTCGATTGATCCCGCACCGCCTGCCACAGTGGAAAATCGAGCAAATACAGGCGTTTGCATGTCCGGATTAGATAGAAATGCTGCACAGGTGAGATCGCTGAGATCCCCATAGGCCTGAAAGTAACCCTGCGCACCGGAACCTCGCGCATGAACGATACGTTCTGGAATGCGTTCGTGATCGAAGTGGGTGATCTTCTCTCGCAGCACAAAATCTTCGAGTAGCGTTGGGCCCCGTTCGCCGCTGGTAAGCGAATTCTGGTCATCCGAAATCACGACGCCCTGATTAGTCGTGAGCGAGTTGTCACGTTGATCAGTCGTCTTATGCAGTTCGCCACCATTCCCGGTATGGCTGGCCGATTGATCCGGCGCAGCTTCGTGCGGAGAGGTGCGTGGCGCTTTCTTAGACTTGCTCTTGCTCATGTTGCTCTCCTGTGTACGAACGAAGCTCGTCCCAGCGCGGTGGTCTGTCCTCAGGCTCGAGGCTTGCCTATAACGAAAGTGAATTTGAGACCGGCCGTCCCGAATCGGATGGGCTTGTACCGTCCGGGCGGGGCACCGGATTGCAGCGGATTACTGCATGTATTTCATTTTTGCTTCGCTGACACAGGCATCCTTGGCACTACCGGACAGATCATCGCAACGTTCTTTGGCGGCCTTGTAATTCGCTTCCATCTTCTCTTCGTTGGCTTCAGCCTGGCTCTTGGTTGCCTTTTCGTTTGCCTTGGCTTGCTCCGTCGCGCCAACGTAAGCGGCTTTCGCATCCTTCATGCAGACATCTTTCGCATTTCCAGACATTTTTTTGCAGTTGTCCTTTGCCGCATCGTAATTCTGCTTGGCCATATCCTTCGCTGCGTCGTGACGAGCCTCGGCACGGTTCTCCATGACGTCCTTCATGTCGGCGGCATAGACGGGGGCCATGACGGAAAGCCCCAGGGCAATAATCATTGCGTGACGTAATTTCATTTATGACTCCTTCAACCGGATTAAATCAGGACGATGGGAAAATATTTGGCCGGATCGTTCGATGATGAAACGTATCAGGCGAATCGACGTGTTCACACTCTAGGCGTCGCGTTGATTGGCAACCATCCGTGGCTGCCGAGAAAATTGTCAGTTTTCGTACTTGATGATGTAGGCGAAGACTGACGTTACACATTCATCCCACGCCGCATGTGCCGGGTGCGCATAGGCTCGGTAGGGCGCGCGCACCAACATTCCCGATGGCGCGCCTCGTCTCTTGCGCGATTTCTATTTATACGAACCGCCGCGCGAGTCGGACTGTCCGGAGGAATTGCCGGCCACATAAGAAACGGCTGTTTACCCGGCGGCAAGCACGCGAGCGAATCACTCCCAGTAAGGGCGGACGCCGTAGTGTGCATGGACACTCGTGCCCCACTCGCGATCGGAAAAATTCGGCCAGTCATCCTTGTCGAATCCGGGCGCGGTCTTCAGGGCTTCCTGGGTCTGATTGAAGATGAAGCGGTGGTTCTCGGTATCGACTTTCATCGCCGAAAGGGGGACGGCAAACAGCTTGCTGCCAAGGCCGAGGAAACCGCCAAATTCGAGAACGGCATACGCGACGCGACCGCTCTCGACATCGATCATCAGGTCCTTGATGTCGCCCAGGTCGTCGCCCTGGCTGTTGACGACCTTGTCGCCCGAGATGGTGCTGGCGGAAAGGATGGGGCTGGTGGAAAGCGTATTCATGAGTATCTCCTGATTGGGTTCGATTAATACATTCGATCTAGTACCGTCAATTCGAAAAACGGTTGCGTGCCGTGGAACTCAGCGTCCCGGGATCTTCCTCGGTGCCGGGTTATTGCCGTCGTTATCGTGATGTTCCGGAATCTGTTGACCCGGAGCCTGCTTGGGCGGCTTGGAGCTGCTGGGGGGCTCCTGCTCCCGTTCACGCTTCCGCGGTTTCGGATCGCCCTTGGCGTGCGACCGCCCCTCTGCCTCGGCCTTTTGCAACTCTTCCTTTTCTTGCGCATTGCGCGGCGCGGCGGCCTTTGCCGCCTGCTCGACCTTGCCTGATTGGGCAAAGGCGTGCGCCTTCTCGTCGTATTTTTTCGCCGAGTCGTAATCGCCCTCACCCTGGATCCTGGATTTATCCATGCTTGATTTCATGACATGTTTCTCCTGTCTGGCGTGCATACCCGGCAACTGCCCGGCATGACAGGCTTCGGTTCGTCATTCGCGATTCGTGCCTGAAAAGACGATGGAATCGGTCTGAACCGAGCCTGCAGGAGAAGTGTGGATGACGGGCGAAGAAGCCGCAGTCGGACGCGGTAGTGGGCCCGCGTAGGAATCGGATGAAAAAGTGTCGGCGGGAACTTACAGAGTGGGGCCGGCGGGCTCCCGGTCCAGCTTGGGCAAGAGTGTAGTGAGCTGAACCAGTGTTTCCGCACCACGCACCTTATCGAGACAGCTCAGGCTGTCGTCATAGCTCAGGGCATAGTCGAGACTGCTGTGGGTGAACAGACGCTGCACCGGCGATTCCTCCTGATGCAACACCCGGAAGCCTGCATGCCGTTCATCCAGCCGAATCCGATCGGCCAAGTGGCATACCGCTGCCTGCTCACCCTCGAGCGTCTGGCAAAAATACCAGCCGTCGAATACAAGCAGGCTGTTGATCCCGCTGGCCAGGTTGCGCTGACGCGCCCCACGCACGATCTCGGCGACACAGGTGGGAGAAGCGTCCTCGGCCAGGTGGCTGAGGTAAATCAACTGGTAGCGAGTCGACATAGAGTGAGCTTCCGGTAGCGGTGAAGCAACATAGTCAATTGGCAATACCTTGGCAATAAGAAAAGACATCTTTTGCTTAAGGGAATTCTTTACGGTGCCGCCTCGTTTCTTTACTGCTATCGATTCATGAATAAGTAACTTCCCTGCAACGCCTGCTTCTTGCGCAAAACCGGTGCCTTTTCCAGCAATAGCAAGGTGGAAATCGAGTTTATCCAGGTCATCAAGCAACGCCAGATACAGGCGAAGCCCGGTCACGCGATCGTGCGTGAAGCCGATGGGGTTCTATACTCTTGACAACGATTGGCTCAAGCTCGCCAACCCGGCTGCAATGGCTCGCGGGGCCGATTACTATGCCCTGCCGCTGCGTGCTCGTCCCTTGGCACGGCTTGACCTTGCCATGATGACAAGGTTTATGGTGCACTTGACCGCATTCTCAGGAGTTTGCACATGACCCAATCCTTATCTGTCGGCATCGATGGCATGACCTGTGCGAGCTGTTCTGCGCGGCTGGAGAAAGTCCTCAAGCAACTGCCTGGCGTCACCGACGCCACCGTCAACCTGGCAACCGAAACCGCGACGGTCTCGGGCGACACCGACATGGCGAGCGTAGAACGCGCCGTCAAGAAGGCTGGTTTCAGCGTGCCGACCGAATCGCTCAAGCTCGACATCGTCGGCATGACCTGCGCAACCTGTTCGGGGCGCGTGGAGAAGGCCTTGAACAAGGTTCCCGGTGTGCTCGACGTCAGCGTCAACCTGGCCACCGAGCAGGCGACGGTGAAACTGGCGAAAGGCACATCGACGGCATCGCTGATTGCTGCGGTGGAACGCACCGGCTATGGCGCTCAGCTTCCGCAATCCGCCACCGACGCCCCGGCGGCCGCCACGCGTGCGCTGCCCGACTGGTGGCCGGTCGCACTGGCCATCGCGCTGTCGCTGCCGCTGACCCTGCCCATGTTCGCCAGTCCGTTCGGCGTGCACTGGATGCTGCCGGGCTGGCTGCAGCTGGTGCTCGCCACGCCGGTGCAATTCTGGTTGGGCGCGCGCTTCTATCGGGCCGGCTGGAAAGCCCTCATTGCCGGTAGCGGCAACATGGATCTGCTGGTGGCGGTGGGTACCAGCGCGGCCTACGGCCTTTCCCTGTACATGCTGCTGACGCATGCCGGCGCCACACACCTGTATTTCGAAGCCTCGGCCGTGGTCATCAGCCTGGTGCTGCTGGGCAAATGGCTGGAGGCGCGCGCCAAGCGGCAGACCACCGAAGCCATTCGCGCCCTGCAGGCCCTGCGCCCGTCGACGGCTCGCGTTCGCGTCGACGGCGTCGACCGCGACATGCCGATCGACGCGATCCGCGTGGGCGACATGGTGGTGATTCGTCCCGGCGAACGGGTGCCAGTTGACGGCGAGGTGATCGAGGGCGAAAGCCAGGTTGATGAATCCCTGCTCACCGGCGAATCGCTGCCGGTCGACAAACAGCCGGGCGACACGGTGACCGGCGGCGCCATCAACGCGCAGGGCGCGCTGATTGCACGCACCACGGCGGTGGGAACGGAAACCACGCTGGCGCGCATCATCCGCCTGGTGGAGGACGCGCAGGCTGCCAAGGCACCGATCCAACGACTTGTGGACAAGGTGAGCGCGGTGTTCGTACCGGTGGTGATGGGCATTGCGCTAGTCACCTTTGTCGCCTGGTGGATATTCGGCGGCAGCACCGAACAGGCCATCCTCAACGCAGTGGCGGTGCTGGTGATCGCCTGTCCGTGCGCGCTGGGCCTTGCAACCCCCACCGCGATCATGGCTGGGACCGGCGTCGCCGCGCGCCACGGCATCCTGATCAAGGACGCCGAAGCGCTGGAACTGGCGCACAAAATCAGCACGGTGGTGTTCGACAAGACCGGCACCCTCACCGACGGCACGCCGCACGTCGTGGCCTGCGTGGCGGCCGCCGACAGTGAGAAAAATGAAGTACTGGCAATTGCAGCCGGGCTGCAGGCCGGCAGCGAACATCCCCTCGCCCGTGCAGTACTGGCCGAGGCGGCAGCGACATCCGCCACGCCGCGGCTCGCGCGTGCACAGCAAGCGTTGCCGGGGCGCGGCATTGCCGGCGAAGTGGCAGGTGAAACCTGGTGGCTGGGCAACCGACGTCTGATGGACGAGAACAGCGTCGATACCTCCGCACTCGACGACGACGCCCACAAACTGGAGGCGGCAGGCCGCAGCGTGTCATGGCTGGCGCGTGCCAGCGATCGCCATGCGCTCGGCTTGCTGGCGTTCGGTGACGCCGTCAAACCCAGCGCGGCCGCAGGCGTGGCACGTCTCAAGGCGCTCGGCATCACCAGCATCATGCTCACTGGCGATAACCGTGGCGCCGCCCGGCACGTGGGCGACGAACTGGGTCTCGACCAGGTACTGGCCGAGGTGCTGCCGGCCGACAAGGCGGCGCACGTCGAGCAGCTCAAGACGGAGGGACAGACCGTGGCGATGGTCGGCGACGGCCTCAACGATGCCCCCGCACTTGCGGCAGCCGACGTCGGCATTGCCATGTCCTCCGGCAGCGACGTCGCCATGCATACCGCCGGCATCACGCTGATGCGCGGCGATCCGGCGCTGGTAGCCGACGCCATCGATATTTCCAAGCGCACCTACGCCAAGATCCGGCAGAACCTGTTCTGGGCCTTCTTCTACAACGTGGTCGGCATCCCACTCGCGGCGCTCGGCTTTCTCAACCCGGTGATCGCCGGTGCGGCCATGGCGTTCTCCAGCGTCAGCGTGGTGACCAATGCGCTGACGCTCAAACGCTGGCGGCCCGGCCAATGAACATTGGCGAAACGGCCCACGCCAGTGGCGTGTCGGCGAGGATGATCCGCCATTACGAACGCATTGGCCTCATTCGCGAAAGCCACCGCACCACCTCGGGCTACCGGCAATACCACGAACGCGATGTGCACCTGCTGCGCTTCATCCGCCGCGCACGCGATCTCGGCTTTTCGCTCGATCAGATCCGGCAATTGCTGTCGCTGTGGGATGATCCCGAACGTGCCAGTGCCGACGTCAAGCATCTGGCCGAGGTTCACATCGCCGAACTCGATACCCGCATCGCTGCACTGAGCGAGATGCGCGCCACACTGATCGCGCTGGCGCAGGGCTGCCACGGCGACCGTCGTCCCGACTGCCCCATTCTGCAAGGGCTTGCGGCGCCGCCTTCTGATGTTTGAGGCACGCAACCTGCTGCAATCCTAGTGCGGCTGGCCGGCCCAGTCGTACACCACTTCGATCACGACCAGCGCGCGCACCGGATGACCGTTTTTCTGCGCCGGTGCAAAACGCGCATCGCGAAACGCCTTGATCGCGGAATCTTCGAACATGCCGGGCGGTGTTGCGCTCACGACCTCGATGTCGCTGACGCGCCCGTCGGTTTCCAGTTTCAGTTGCAGACGCAGCGTTCCAGACAGGCGCCGGCGGTCGGCTTCAGCCGGATAGTCCGGCCGGATGATGCGCAGCGCGTGCGGCTGCACATCGAGTTCGCGTGCGTTGTAATAGGTGAGGTCGACCGAACTGGTGAGGGCGGCTGCCGGTACCGGAGCTGCCGGTGCCGACGAAACCGACGAGGAAACGGGTGCCGTCTCGGCCGCGGCAGGCGCCGCAGGTTGCGGCGCGTCATGGAGTGGCGCAGCGATGGGGGGTGGGACAACGGCCGGCGGGAACGGCGCCTCCAGTGCGGGGCTTGGGACCAGTTGCGCCACGGGTGCAATATCCGGTTCCGGCGCAGCAGGCAATGGTGATGACGGCGCATTGTCTACAGGCGTCGGGGCCGGCGCTGCCTCAATCGCAGGTGCCGGAACCGGCGCTACGAGCCGCACTTCGATCACCGGCGGCTGCGCGCTGACGCCGGTGGGTGACACCACCTGCACCAGCGCGATCACTGCCGCATGCAGACCCAGCGAAATCCACAGGGCCGCAAGGGGCCATCGCAGCCGCGGCGGGATCGACGGCTCGTCGAACGATGCGCTCACGGGTAGCGATATCCCGGGTGGCATAGCCGTCCGAGGTACTTTAAGACTGCACAAAAAATCGGGATCGCTGGCCTAGAATAGTGGCCAGAAAAATGACAGGAGAAGACCATGAGAAAACGCGTCATCGGGGGCGTCATCTTAGCATCGGCTCTGGCGGCGCCGATGCTCGTCCATGCCGTCGATCTGAGCAAAACCACCCTCCAGTCTGCCGACGGCACCGAGGTGCCGGTTGAAATCGCCACCCCTGCCGGCAAGGGTCCATTCCCGCCAGTGCTGTTCATCCACGCCAAGCGTGGCTATGAAGGCGACGAGCGCGCTCACGTGCGCGAACTCGCCGAACAAGGCTTTCTCGTTGTCGCCCCCGACTGGCAGAACGGCCGCTTCATCGAACGCTGGCCGTCGGCCCACAACCCCGATACTGAAATGGACGTGGAAGCCGGGCTCGATTACCTGAAATCACTGCCCAACGCCTGCAAGCAACCGGCTGGCATCGTCGGCCTGTCACGCGGCCCGTATTATGCGATTCGCCTGGCCGCCAGGCGTGGCGCCGACATTGCCGCCATCGTCAGCTACTACGGCCACATGCAGAACCCCAACGCGCCCGAGCCGGATCAGTTGTTCCGCGTGGCGCCGGAGATCATGCAGATCACCACTCCCGTCCTCTATCTCATCGGCGACGCCGACTATGAACTGCGCCGCATGAATGGCGGCCGCGCATTCTATGCGTTATGGGAACGCGGCGTACCAGTGGAATGGCAGGAATACCCAATGGCGCGGCGCGCATTCGATTTCCGTTCCGACCAGACACCGGAGGAGAAAATCGCCACGCGCCATGCGCGGGAACGGGCGAAGAACTGGCTAATAAAATGGATGAAACTGACACCGGAGATGCGATGCACATAAGTGGAGAGTGACTGGCCGGATATTCCTCCCCTGTCTTCTAAAATGAAAACGAGATGGCTATCCCCGTAGCGCGGCCCAGTTCGGACGCGCCGGGATCATGGCCGGGGGCCAAGATGATTTCACCCAAGTTTCTTTGCTTGCTGCTTGCCGGGTTCGCCTGGCAGGCGGCGCATGCCACGCCACTATACAAATGGCGAGACCGTGCAGGCCGTGTCACCTATTCTTCGCTTCCCCCACCAGCGGGCCTCAAGGCGGAAAAAATACAAAATGTCTCGCCCCCTGACGCGGAAGCCATCCGCCAGGCCGAAGCACGAGCGGAAAAGGCCCAGGAGCAGGCCCGCGAAATGGAGGCCGACCGCCGCATGGAGGAAGCCGCGGATGCCCGACGCACGCAGGAAGCCGAGGATGCCCGGCGCCGCGTCGTGCAGCCGCCGGCCCCCATCGTGATCGAGAAACCGGTTTATCTGCCCCAGCCGGTCTATTACCCACCCGTCAGACATCCACCGCGACGGCATCATCGCGGCAAACCACCTCGGCATCAGCCACGCTGACGGAGATACGGTGGCCAGTCTCGCGGGGCGCGCGGTCGGGCCATGCTACGGCGGAGTCGGGATCTAAACGGGCAAGCTCGACACCCGCCTTGCCCCGTCATGCGGGTGCGGCTAGACTCTCGCCGTTGCTTTCGATTGTCTGTTTCGTGAATCCCTACCACCCTGCCCGCCATGCCACGCCGACGTGAGCCCCGCCCTGCGCCCGCGCTGGAACTGAAGACCACGCGGTTTTCCGGAATTCAAGTCATTCTCAACAGTGCCGAGCCTGCTGCGCTGGACACCCACATCTCCACCCTGTTTGCCGCGACGCCGGATTTCTTCGGCGGCGAGGCTGCGGTGTTCGAATGCGGACGTCTGCCGGCCGATGCTGCTTCACCCGACTGGACCTGGCTGACGCAGGAACTGAGAAGCCGGGGGCTGAACCCGTTCGCGGTACAGAACGCCTCGCCCGAACTGGCCGCCGCCGCCCGACAGGCCGGGCTGCTGGTGCTAAACGACGTCGCGCCGGCACCTGTCGTCGCCGCGACCGAACCGGAACCCGTACCCGAAGCGGCACCCGTGCCGGAATCCGCGGTGCCTGCCGCGATGCCCACCCGCATCATCGACAAGCCGCTACGCTCCGGTCAGCGGGTGTATGCGGCAGGCGGCGACATCGTCGTGCTGGCCGCGGTCAATCCCGGCGCAGAAGTGATCGCCGACGGCAGCATCCATGTGTACGCACCGCTCAAGGGCCGTGCGCTCGCCGGTGCGCGCGGCGACACCTCGGCACGAATCTTCACCACGCACCTCGAGGCCGAACTGGTCTCGATCGCCGGCGTCTATCGCACTTTCGACGGCGCGCCGGATGCCGCCGTGGCGAAGAAACCGGCGCAAATCCGTCTGGCCGATGCCAGCCAGATCGTCATCGAACCTCTCTAACTCCACGTATAAAAGGAAGCTCTGTGACCACCATCATCACTGTCACCTCCGGCAAGGGCGGCGTCGGCAAAACCACCACCAGCGCCTCGATCGCCAGCGGTCTCGCGCTGCGAGGCTACAAGACGGCCGTGATCGATTTCGACGTCGGCCTCAGGAACCTCGATCTCATCATGGGCTGCGAACGCCGCGTGGTGTACGACTTCGTCAACGTCATTCAGGGTGACGCCAATCTGCACCAGGCACTGATCAAGGACAAGCACGCCGATAACCTGTTCGTGCTGCCCGCATCACAGACTCGCGACAAGGAAGCACTCACTGAGGAGGGTGTGGAAAAAGTGCTGCAAGAGCTGGCACATCAGGGATTCGACTACGTCGTCTGCGACTCGCCCGCCGGTATCGAACACGGCGCGGTGATAGCGCTGACCTTTGCCGACGTGGCGATCGTCGTCACCAATCCGGAAGTCTCGTCGGTGCGCGACTCCGACCGCATCCTCGGCATCATCCAGGCGAAGAGCCGTCGCGCCATCGAAGGCAGCGAGCCAGTGAAGGAATACCTGCTGGTCACGCGCTATTCGCCCAAGCGCGCACACGAGGGCGAGATGCTGACTTACACCGACATCCAGGAACTGCTGCGTATTCCACTGCTGGGCGTGATTCCCGAATCCGAGGCGGTGCTGCAGGCGTCCAACCAGGGCATCCCGGCCATCCACCAGAAAGACACACCGGTCGCCGACGCCTATCAGGACATGATCGGCCGTTTTCTCGGCGAGGAACACCCGCTGCGTTTCGTCGAGTACGAGAAGCCCGGCCTGATCAAACGACTATTCGGAGGCAAGTGACATGTCCTGGCTCTCCCTCATATTCGGCGAAAAGAAAGCCACCGCCTCGGTCGCCAAAGAGCGGCTGCAACTCATCATTGCGCACGAGCGCGCAAGCCTGTCCGGTCCGGACTTCCTGCCCGACCTGCAAAAGGATCTGGTTGCGGTGATTTCCAAGTACTTTCCGGTCAACCCCGACGACATCAAGGTGGGGCTCGAAAAACAGGGCAACTACGAAGTGCTGGAAGTCAATATCGTGTTGCCCGAGGGACGCTGAGCCGCGCTCGCCGACGAAACCGAGTGTCTCGAACGGCGTGTCGATCTCGCGTCGTGGCAGACGCGGCCTATGATCCAGGAATTGGCGAATGCCCGTTACACGCTGCCGGAATAATGCTGAATTCCGTCACTGAACGGGTTTCACCAACCGATCAGAAACGATAGATCGCGGCCGCGCCCGACTTGGTCGGCATTCTCTCGGCCGGGACGATCACGACCTCGCCACCGGCCTTGATCACGCGCTCGCCGAGGTCGTCGAGCACATCGTCAACGTCGGGGTCAGCCAGATCGCCGGGGGTAATTTTGCCGCGCTCGACATCGATGGTTCCAGGAATCAGGCGGTCAGCCTCGATCAACAATGTGGCAACTCGTCCGTCGATCGCGGCCTTGGCAATGCCGTCAAGCTTATCCGAACCCTGCTCGTTCGCAGCGGCCGTGCCAAACGCTTCCACCAGACCGGCCAGCCGCTCGAGATAATACGGCTGCACCAGCTGCCATGCACGTTCACGCAGCGCATCGAGCGACAAGGTATCGGGGTAAACGTCGAGCGCTTCCTTCAGCAAAAACGGGTTGCTGCTGATGGCGCGGAACTGATGGTGGTGCTCGGGCAGCGCCGCCAGGATCAGGGGTAGTCCCGAAGGTTGCGAACAATGCTGCAGCACCGCGCGGTCGACTGCACGGAAAAATTGCTCGGTGTCGCGATCGGTGGCGTCCTGCTTGACGTCGGTGCCATGCCATGCCGAGTCGCCGGTGGACCCGCGCCCTGCGGTCGGTCCGTAGGCGCGATGTGCGCCTTCACGTGCGTCGCCATCCTTGCCCAGCAGCTCGTCAGCCTTGAGCGGCACGCCTTCGATCGGCAGCATCTCGCCCAGCGCGTCGCGATTGCCCTCGAATATCTTGAACGTGTCTCGGCTCAACCCGAGAATCTGATAGCGATCGGCCGACTGCGTGATGCGCATCAGCGGCTTGGTATGAAAGCTATCGGCGACAACCACCAGTTCGGCAACCGGCCGCTGCAGTTTGTAAACGCGAAACAGCCCGGCGGCGCTCAGGACCGCAAGGCCGTCCGCGGTGTGGTTCCAGAAAGTCTTGTCTTCGGCAAGGGCCTCGAACGGCTGCATCAGCGGCTTGATTTCGCGCTTCGGGTATTTCTGACGCAATGACTCTTCCATTTTCTTCACCAGGTTGCGAAAGCGGATCGGGTCCTGGGTATTGTCCGGATGCTGTCGATGCGTCGGCTGATACAGGGAGAGACAAGGCGATTCGTGATCGCCAGAGAGAATGGCCGGGTAATCCTGTGCAAGTAAATTCATGGTTGTGGCTCCTCAATTGATGGGCGCAAGTCGTTGCGCATGTCACACCCACCCAGCTCTGGTGACAGCGCTCGCCACCCATGCCTACCGACAACGATGCCATGCGTCAGTTGCCGAACAAGCGCGGATTGCGTTCGATGAATGTTTGAATCCAGGCTTCGATGAAAGAGCGCTCGCGCCGCTTCATGTACCATCCGCCCAGCGCACTGATAGTCAGAGCGCCCAGTGCATTGACGATCATATCCCACATCGTGTCGGTCAGCCCGGATGGATCTCCGAGCATCGATTTTTGCATATTGGTTCCGACGATCTGATCCATGGCGAATTCAAAGATCTCCCACAGTGTACCGACCGTCACAGCGAATAAAAAAGCGAACAGGGCCACGAAATGTGGGCGCATGTGAATATTGGCGCGCTCGTCCTCGTTGAGCACGTAGACGAGCAGAAAGCCGAGTATCCCCATCAGCAGTCCTGAACTGGTGTGCAACGCGATGTCCCACCACCAGAACCGCGCATAGTAGCTGCGCATTTCCCCCAGGAAAAGTGCCGCGAACACGAATACCACGGCGAGTATCTGAAACTCGGACGGGATATGCACCCGGAAGCGACGACCGATCACCGCAGGTGAAAGCGTAATCGCCATGATTGCCATCACCAGAAACGCGTTCATCCATTGCCCGTCGCGCAACACCAGCAGCAGTTCGACCGCCATGATGGCCTGAAGGACGATGAGGGTCCCTCGATGGACCCGCGTGGCCAAATCGGCCGTGTGGTTTCTCGGGACTGGGAGGTTGGACCTTCTGTTCATACTGTTCGATACCTGTTCGGCAAGCGGCAGCTTGCGTGACATCTGTGGGTTCCGACAATTCGCAACACGGTCAAGCTGTAATGGTGTATCGGTAATCACGATGCTGCAAGCTCGATTCGGGCTGTTTTCAATGGCATCCGCTGAACCCGCGGGTTTGCTGCATGGCGGGTTGCCGGATTGGCGCAATCATTCCATACTCACCTCGTAGGCTCGCCAATACGCCCCGCAGGGCACATTCGCGAACACCCGCCATTCGATGTGAGGAAATGGGTCGTCAGAAATGAAACAGATATTGGTGACAACGGACTTCTCTCAATTTGCGACCCAGGCGCTCGACCGGGCGGTGCTGCTGGCCAGTGAACATCAGGCCGCACTCGACATCCTGCATGTCATCACCCCGGCATCGGTGGATGCGCTCTGCGAGTTCCTGCCAGATCCTCGGCCTGTCGTCGAAGAAAAGCTCACCAATTCGTTCTTTACGCAGCTTTACGATTTTGTCGATCGGCTCGAGCTGGCCCAGCCCATCACCATCCGGCCCCGCGTCCAGATCGCCGAAGTCGAAGCCGGCATCATCGAAGCGGCGGAGTCGTCTGATGCGGATCTGATCGTTCTCGGAAGCCACGGCGAACATTTCGCCAATGAACTGTTTGTCGGCACCACCGCGGAAAACGTCCTCACCCGAGGAACACGACCGGTTTTGATAGTCAAGCAGCCCGCCGACGCGCCCTACGGCAAGATCGGCGTAGCCGTCGATCTGACTGGGCGGTCTGCCGCCATGGTTCACCAGGCGGGCGCGCTGGCACCGAACGCGACGATCTCTCTGTTGCATGCCTTCCAGGTGCCGAATCACGATCGCCTCCAACAGCTCGGTGCACCCGCGGAGCAAATCAAGCGTTTGCGTTCCGAATTCCATGACCATGCTGTCCGGGAAATAGACAAGCTGGCCGCCGAACGAGAAAACGGTCGCGTTTCACGGGTGGTCGAAATGGATTATCCGCCGGCCATGATACGGAGATGGACGGAGAAGCTTCATTTCGACCTGGTCGTGCTGGGCAAGCACGGCGGTCGCCTGGGCAGCGTGGTCAGACACGTCCTGCGCAACAGCGTCTGCGACGTCATGATTGTCGGGTGAGCGAAATGGCATTGCGACACGTGGTGCCAGGCCACGGCAAGGTCGACGGACGCCCGGTTCGGTCGCGAAGATTGTCGTGCGGGCGCCGCAGGCCGGTGACGTAACGGTCCCGAGAAACGGGTGTCTGAAGCGACCTGCCTCGACGCAAGCACATCACCAAGCTACTCGCTACGTCGATTGCAAATGACGCGACACAGCCTGATTTAACCGCCCTCCGGAAGCGGCCGCCTGAACAGAGTCTTCAGGTATCAGCCGGATTGAGACGCGGATGGGTCTCCTCGAACACCAGCAGCACGATGAGTCCGGAGACGAACATGGCGGCGGCGGTAAACCAGAACCCCGCTTCGATGCCGCCGAACCATCCCGCCACCGCACCCAGCAGCAACGCGCCGATACCGTAGCCGAGATCACGCCAGAAGCGGTAGATGCCAATGGCCGAGCCGCGCCAGTTGGGATGGGCGATGTCGGACACGGCGGCTGACAAGGTCGGGTACAACAGCGCCATGCCGAAGCCCGTCACCGCAGCGGCGAACGACCACCACAGCTCGCCTGTGCCCAGCAGCACCAGGGCCACGCCGGCGCCGCACAGCCACATACCCCAAACGATCGGCTTCTTACGGCCGATCCGGTCGGACAGGTGCCCGGTGAAGAACTGCGACATGCCCCAGACGAAACCGTATACGCCAACCACCCAGCCGATGCCGGGCAGAGACAACCCCCGCTGATGCAGGTAGACCGGGAAGAACACCCATACCAGTGCATCGACGAATTTTTCCACCAGGCCAGCCTGGCTGATCGATGCCATGCGCGTATCGCGCCAGGACATCAGGGTGAACACGTCCCAGGTACCGGGCTTGTCCGCGATATTGGTGGGGTAACGCGGCTGTGGACCCGTCGTCTGACCGGCGGCGTGCTGCTTGCCTTCAGCCTGTGCCCACGGCAGGGTGTCCTTCACGCATAGCAGAGTCAGCGACCCGGCCAGCACGATGACGACGAGGCCGAACAGCATCAGTCCTTCGCGCGCACCGAATACCGTAGCCATATAACCGGTGACGATGCCGGCGACCGCCACACCGAAGTAACCGGAGAATTCGTTGAGGCCGATGGTGAGGCCGCGCTGGTTGCCGGTGGTGAGATCAAGCTTGGACGTCTGCGTCATCGACCAGGTGAGGCCCTGGTTCACCCCCAGCAGTACCGTCGCAGCGACGATCCAGTTCCAGTTCGGTGCATAGAAAATCATGAAAGGCATCGGCACAGCGGCGAGCCAGCCGATAAACAGGACTTTCTTGCGCCCCATGCGTTCGGACAGACGGCCCGCGACGAAGTTGAGCGTGCCCTTGACGAAGCCGAAGGCGGTGACGAAGGCCACCAGCATCATGAACGACCCCTTGGCCACGCCGAACTCGGTTTCGGCGAGTGCCGGCACCACAGTACGGAACATGCCGATGGCAAGGCCAACGAGGAACACCTGCACCAGCTGGTGCGAGAACTGCGCGAGGTTGGCGCGGATGCCGTAGCGGTACTCCGTCACGTTGTGGCCGATCGACATGTTCATTGGCCGAGGTTGAAGGCAACCATGCGATCCATTTCCGCAGGACGCGGCGGAATGGCCTCGGTCAGCGTGGTGATGAACGCGTCACGGTTCAGTGCGAGCATGGGGTTCGAGCGCTTCTCGAAGCCGAGCGTGGACATCGGCTTGCCCGACATGCCAACGCCGCAGGCGCTGCCGGATGTGTGACCGGGGTAGAGCTCCACCTCGGCCGGCAGCGTCAACAGGCGCTGGTGCAGGGTATCGTAGAGTTGCCCCGCCATTTCGGTTTCGCGGCCGGCGAGATCGGGTCGTCCGGCGCTGCCGACGAACAGGGTGTCGCCGGTCAGGACGAACCATGGCGTCTCGGTGCGACGCCTGTCGGTCACCAGCAGGCAGATCGAATCCGGCGTATGGCCCGGCGTGTGCATCACGTCGACCCAAACGTTGCCGACCTCGATGCGCTGATTGTCCTGCAGCGATTCGAAGGAATAGCTCACGCGCCCGGCATTGGATTCATGCAGGCAATAGGCCGCGCCGGTCAACTCGGCCAGCTTGCGCCCGCCGGAAAAGTGGTCGGCGTGAACGTGCGTGTCGATCACGTGGGTGATCTTCACGTCCTGTTTCGCGGCTTCGTCAATGAACCACGCCTCGTCGCCGAGGACGGGATCGACGGCAACGCCGACATGGCATGAGCCGCAGCCGAAGAAGTAGGAAAGTGTGGCGTCCTTGGCCAGCAACTGGCGGAAAAACATGAAAATCTCCTGGGTAGGTATTAAGGCAAACAGGGAAAGACCGGGACCACCCGTAATCAGGTTATGCGAGCGGCAGGCCGGCCGCCCGCCATTCCATCGTGCCATCGGCGATCTTCTGCGCGCGGTAGCCGTGCTCTTTGAGCAGAGTCACCGCTTCGGCTGACATCATGCAGAACGGCCCGCGGCAGTAGGCGACGATGTCTTTGTCGGCGGGTAGTTCCTTGATGCGCTGGCGGATTTCATCAAGCGGCATCGAGCGCGCAAACGGCAGATGACCGCTGGCGTATTCGGCCGACGGACGGACATCGATCACCACCACATCGCCGCGCCGTGCCTTCTCCATCAGCGAACGCCGCGTTTCGGCGTCGAGTTTTTCCGGGGCGGCAAAAATCTGGTCCATGGCCACTTTCAACTCGACCAGATGCTCTTCCGCCACTGTGCGCAGGTTGACCCACAGCGCACCAACGTCCTCGCCCGACAGGCGATAGACGATGAAACGCCCGTCGCGCTGGGCCTCGACCAGCCGCGCCTCTTTCAGGACCTTGAGGTGCGCGCTGGCCAGCTTGATGTCGAGG
>CAJDWX010000048.1_pt1 | contig 25984 bp, 26 predicted proteins | sample 7391741 | NCBI WGS metagenome assembly CAJDWX01 (sample SAMEA7055741, study PRJEB34461) | soil metagenome | biome: terrestrial ecosystem; feature: Peninsula; material: soil | place: Antarctica | collected 2016
CTGGACGCTTATGCCCAGGCATTCCCAGAGCTGGCAAACGAGCTGCAGGGTCGCCTGCGTGGTGAGCTGCCTACCGGGTGGGACGCCGATATCCCGGTCTTTCCCGCCGATGCCAAGGGCATGGCCACGCGCGTCGCCGGCGGCAAGATCATGAATGCGTTCGCGTCGAAACTGCCTGCACTGGTCGGTGGCTCGGCCGACCTCGATCCGTCCACCCACACTGCGCTGAAGGGGCTGGGCGACTTCAATCCAGCCCTGGTATCCGGCGAGGACAGCGAAGGCTCGGACGGCGGCGGCTGGAGCTTCTCCGGCCGCAATCTGCATTTCGGCGTGCGCGAACACGCGATGGGCGCCATCGTCAATGGGCTGGCCGCACACGGTGGTTTCATCCCCTATGGTGCGACCTTCCTGATCTTCTCCGACTATATGCGTCCGGCAATCCGCCTGGCTGCGCTGATGGGCGTGCACGTGGTCCACGTCTTCACCCACGACAGCATCGCAGTCGGCGAGGACGGCCCCACCCACCAGCCAGTGGAGCAGCTGGCCAGCCTGCGCGCGATCCCTGATCTCACCGTCATCCGGCCTGCCGATGCCAACGAAACTGCGGTGGCGTGGAAAGTGGCGGTGGAAACCCGCGACCGCCCGGTGCTGCTGGCGCTGACCCGGCAGGATGTACCGACGCTCGACCGCAGCCGTTATGCCAGCGCCGAGGGGCTGCGCCATGGTGGGTATGTGCTGAACGATTCTATAAAAGCTCAGCCTGAGCTGATCCTGATTGCCAGCGGCTCCGAAGTTGCCCTGATCCTCGCCGCCGCCGAGCGCCTGGAGGATGAAGACATCGCGGTGCGCTGTGTGTCGATGCCGAGCTGGGAACTGTTCGACGCCCAGCCACGTCACTACCGTGATGAAGTACTACCGCCGGATGTGACGGCGCGCCTGGCGGTAGAGTTGGGGGTATCACAGGGCTGGTGTCGCTACGTCGGCACTCAAGGCGACATGCTCGGCGTCGAGCGCTTCGGCGCCTCGGCACCAGCCCGTATACTGCTACATGAATATGGCTTTACGATCGACCACGTGGTCGCTCGTGCCAGGGCGCTGCTGGCGCGAGGATAGGCGGCCGGGGTAGGGCGCCCGTAGCTTGCCGCCAAATGAGAAAGGAGGCCATGTCAATGAAATATCCATTCAAGGTCGGTGACCACGTACGCTGGAACTCGGAGGCCGGTCATGTGAGTGGCAAGATCATCCGGGTGCATACGCACGACACGATCTACAAGGGATACACGCGCCATTGCACGCTGGAAGATCCGCAGTACGAGATACAAAGCGACAAGAGCGATCACATCGCGATGCACAAGGGTGCGGCGCTGCAGCAAATGTCCTGAGCGATGTCATCCGGATGCAGCCCCACGGAAGTTGAAACGATCTGGACGATCGGCCACTCGACGCGCACGCTGGAGGCATTTCTCGACTTGCTGACTGCTTATCGCATCGAAGCGGTCGCCGATGTCCGACGCTTTCCTGGCTCGCGCCGCTATCCCCATTTCGCCAAGGATGCACTCGGTGAAACACTGCCGGCGCATGGTGTCGTGTACCAGTGGTTGCCCAAGCTCGGTGGACGCCGTCCGGTGCAACCCGATTCACCGAACGATGGCTGGCGTAACGCCTCTTTTCGCGGCTACGCGGACTATCTTGCCAGTGCGGAGTTTGCCGAAGGCCTTGACGAACTGCTGGCGCTGGCCAGCGAGCGACGCACTGCGATGATGTGCGCCGAGGTGGTGTGGTGGCGCTGTCATCGCTCGCTCATCGCAGACGTGTTGCGCGTGCGCGGTATCGAGGTGATTCATATCCTCGATGCCACGCACATTCGCCGGCGCGCATCGTCGGCGGCCAGCTAACCTACCCGTTGGTGTTGGAGCAACCACTTTGACGACGCCACCCGGAACTGGATGCGGATCAGGAAAAAGCAGGAGAACGACATGACCTACGTAGTAACCGAGAGTTGTATCAAGTGCAAATACACCGACTGTGTCGATGTGTGTCCGACCGACGCGTTTCGTGAAGGCCCCAATTTCCTCGCCATCGAGCCGGACGATTGCATCGACTGCACATTGTGCGTCGCGGAATGTCCGGTAGATGCAATTTTTGCCGAGGATGATGTTCCCAAGGAGCAGATGCGCTTTATCGCGCTCAATGTGGAGCTGGCAAAAATATGGAAGCCGATTGTCGAGAAGAGAGATCCCCCACCGGACGCGGACGAGTGGGGCAAGGTAAAAGACAAATTTGATCTGCTGGAACGCTAATTACCGCATCTTCGCGATGTGCTCCGTCTCACCGATCTCACTGCCATTGAGAGTGAGTCAACGCGCTTCATCGTCCTGAAAGGGGATCCTGGCGTCTTGCTCGAAACGCTTTTTACGCTTCTTGCCGAATGCCCAGACCAGCACGCCCACGAACAGCGCCAGCAGTATGGCCGTGAAGACTAAATACGCACCAGTGCTCATGGTCTTTCTCCTTTTCGGCTAACGCCATTTTTTCCAGTAACGCATCAGAAGGAATCCACCCACCAGGCCGCCAAGATGGGCAAAATGCGCGACGCCTGCCTGTATGCCAGTTACGCCCAGCACCAGTTCCAGTATGCCGTACAGCAGGACAAACAGCTTAGCGGGAATGGGTACGGGCAGCAGTAGCAACATGATTCGCCGTTGCGGGAAATAGCGCGCGAACGCCAGCAGCAATCCGAACACAGCGCCCGATGCGCCCACGACTGGATAATATGCGCCAGTGATGCTGCTGACCAGCAGCTGAAACAGCGCAGCAGAAACGGCACAGACCGCATAGTAGATCAGATAGCGTTGACCACCCCACACGCGTTCGATGTCCGCGCCAAACATGTATACGGCAAACATATTGAACAGCAGATGCGTCAGGCTGCCATGCAGAAAGGCGTAGCTGAGCAATTGCCACGGCAGGAACTGCGAACCGAGCGGCCATAGTGCAAATGCCGAGAGCAGATTGCCGCCGCCGGCTGTGTTCTCCAGCAGAAAAACCAGCACATTGACCAGGATGAGGTTTTGAGTAACGGGTGGAAGTCCGAACATAGTCTGATTCAGCGATGGAGATGGATGTTCAAGGCGGCCTGGCCACTGATTTTACACTGGCCACGGGTGATTGAAACCCGGCTGCAGCCCCCGTGGCGCGGGCATTCGCACTGCCCGCCACCTGTCATGCTCGACACTGATACACGTTTCCAAATAAAGCGCACCAGTACGCCATGGCGGCAGCGTGCGGTAGAATCCGGCCATGTCGAATCAGGCTGTGGCGCGGCAACTCGTTTGGGCGTCGGACGATATCGCCGCCGAATCGATTGCGAAACGGTTAATGGCAGCGGTCCCGTCGTGCAATATGGCTGCTCGCGGTTTCGCTTCCTGTGCTTGCCATCAACGATCAAACCCATCCTGAACTGCACTGCACTGCACTGCCCGCTGTCGCCCATTCCATGAGAACAACCCATCGCGTTCTGTACCGTACATTCCTTCAGATATGGCTGCTATGGCTGGCGTCGTTTTCCCTGATATGTGCCGCGCAAGACCCCATTTCCGTCCGAGTCGGCGTATTCGAAAACCCACCCATCGTTTCGATCAGCCCCGCCGCTTTGCCCGAAGGAATTGCGATCGACGTGCTGCGTCGGATTGCCAAAGCGGAAGGCTGGCGGCTTAGCTATGTCCCCGATTCCTTTGACCGTCTTCTGGAGCGTCTGAACCGGGGCGATATCGATCTGCTCGTCGGCATTGCCTACAGCGACGCTCGGGCGAAGCGTTTCCAGTTCAGCCAGCAGAGCCTGATCGCCAACTGGGGCCTCGTGTTTCGGCATATTCGGGTCAAAATCGAATCGCTACCCGATCTCAAGGGCAAGCGGGTAGCGCTGATGCGTGGCAGCATTCATGGCCAGGATCTGCTGCAGTTGTCGGCTCAGTTCGACGCGCCTTTCACGCCGGTGTACGTCGACAGCTATCCCGAGGTGCTGCAGGCCATCGTCGAGGGCCGGGCCGACGCCGGCGCGGTAAACCGGGTATTCGCCGCGCTACACGCGCACGAACCGGATCTGGCCGTGACCGGCATCGTGTTCAATCCGATCTTGGTTCACTACGCAGCGCCGAAGCAGGCCAACCCGGCCATCCTGGCTGCACTCGACCGGCATCTGGCTGAGCTCAAGGCGGACACCCACTCGGCTTACTACGATTCGTTGCGCCACTGGCTCGAAGGGGCCCCGACCGAACGGACGCCTTACTGGCTGCCATGGGCTGCGGTTGGGGCCGGTGGCCTGCTGGTTTTGGTGCTGGGATTCGCGGGTTTCCTGCGTCATCAGGTTCGGCGCCAGACCGGCGAACTGCAGCGGCACGCCAACCTGCTGGAATCTGAAATTGAGCAGCGCAAGCAGGTCCAGGAGCATCTGAATCAACTCGCCTATTTCGATACGCTGACCCAGTTGCCGAATCGCGAGGGATTTGATGTTGCCCTGGACTGGGCATTGGGAGGTTTGCAGAACGGCGATAAACGCCTGGCATTGCTGTTTATCGATGTGGACCGGCTGAAAAACGTCAATGACGGGCTCGGGCACGGCGCCGGCGATCTGTTGTTGAAGCAGATTGCCGTTCGCCTGCAATCGGTACTGCGCACAGACGATCATCTGAGCCGCTTCGGCGGCGACGAATTCGTCGTTATCGTGTCGGATATCAGCGAGAACGCAGATGCCGAGCGGGTGGCGGCCCGCCTGCTACATAGCCTGCAGACGCCAATCGACATCGGCCTAACCCAGGTCTACAGCAGTGCCAGCATCGGCATCGCCCTATATCCGGACGATGCGACTTCAGCAGAAACGCTGCTCAAGCATGCCGATACTGCCATGTACCAGGCGAAGGAACTCGGCGGCAACCGTTTCCTGTTCTATCAGGCGCAGCAGACCGCCCGCGTGGTCGAACGGTTAACACTCGACACCCGCTTGCGCCAGGCGCTGGAACGCGACGAACTGCTGTTGCACTATCAGCCCATCGTCGACCTCAACAGCCGGCAGATCGTCGGCGTCGAGGGCCTGTTGCGCTGGGAGGACCCAGAGCGGGGCCTGGTAATGCCCGGTGCGTTCATTTCAGCTGCCGAGAGCACCGGGTTGATCATGCCAATAGGGGAATGGGTACTGGAAACGGGCTGTGCCCAGTTGCGCGCCTGGCAGAAACAGGGCAAGGCCAGCCAGCTGACGCTGGCGGTGAACGTGTCGACCCGGCAGTTCGAAGGAGGGCGTCTGGTCAAATCGGTCGAGCACGCGCTTGCACGCACGGGCCTCGCGCCCGAGTTTCTCGAACTCGAGATTACCGAGAACGTGATGCTGATCATGAGCGACGAAGTACGCGATTGTCTTGGCTGCCTGCGCGACATGGGCGTGCGACTGTCGCTCGACGACTTTGGTACCGGTTATTCCAGTTTGAGCTATCTCAATCAGTTGCCGTTTCATGCGCTCAAGATCGATCAGTCGTTCGTCAGCCGGATCCCGGGACAGGTGGGTGACACCCAGATCGTCACCACCATCCTGGCGCTGGCCAAGGGCATGGAACTGCAGGTCATTGCCGAAGGCATCGAAACGGATGCCCAATACGATTTCCTGCGCGAGCATGGCTGCGAATTCGGCCAGGGTTATTTGATGAGCCAGCCGCTGCCGGCGGACGGTCTGGTAGCCTTGCTGGACCACCAAACCATTCCCGGCACCGGCACCGTCTGACACGGCCCTTGCCGCGGATATTCCGAGAATGCGGAAATGGTGAGGGTGGCGGGTGGTACGAAAACGGAGCAGTCGTTACATTTCGCCGTGGTGATGGCGATTGGCCGGCGGCGAGGTTCTCGCATCACAGCACGATCACGCGTTCGTCGACATGGAAACGGTGCGTTGCGAGGCCTCGTTGAAGCACGACACCGCGAAGCGCAGCCAGTCGCGCGGGCGATGAGCGTTTGGTGTCTTCGAAATGCTTCGTCGCACCAATTCCTGATAAGGATTAGCCCAGCAGTTTTTCCAGCGTCTTCTGGTAGATCGTCGACAACTGCTCGATATTTTCTACTGCGACGTGTTCGTTGATTTTGTGAATGCTGCTGTTGAGCGGTCCGAATTCGACCACCTCGCGGCAGATTTCGGCGATGAAGCGACCATCCGAGGTGCCGCCGGAGGTGGACAACCCTGGGGTGATGCCAGTGACTTCGTGGATCGCCTCGCTCAATTTGTCGCATAGTGGCCCGCGCGGCGTGAGGAAGGGCTTGCCCGACAGATTCCAGTCGATTTCGTAATCGAGATCATGGCCGTCGAGGATTTCGTTCATCGCGTCCATCAGTCCTTCCGCCGTGCTGGCGGTGGCAAAACGGAAGTTGAACTGGATCTCGACCACACCTGGGATGACATTGGTGGCACCAGTACCGGCGTGGATATTGGAAATTTGCCAAGTGGTCGGCGGAAACCAGTTATTACCCTCATCCCACATGGTATCGGCGAGTTCGACAATTGCCGGCGCCGCCAGATGAATCGGATTCTTGGCCAGGTGCGGATAGGCGATGTGGCCTTGTACGCCTTTGATGCGCAATGTGCCGGACAGCGAACCACGGCGTCCGTTCTTGATCGTGTCGCCAAACTCGGCCGCGCTGGTGGGTTCGCCGATGATGCAGTAGTCGAGCAGTTCACCGCGGGCCTTCAGCGCTTCGACGACCTTGACCGTGCCGTCGGTGGCGGGGCCTTCTTCGTCAGACGTGAGCAGGAAGGCGATCGAGCCGGAATGATCCGGATGCTCGGCGATGAAGCGCTCGGTGGCAGTGACGAATGCAGCATCGGAAGTCTTCATGTCGGCGGCGCCGCGCGCGTACAGCATGCCATCGCGTACCGTTGGCTCGAAGGGATCGGACAGCCATTGATCGAGTGGCCCGGTCGGCACCACGTCCGTATGGCCGGCGAAGCAGATCACCGGCGTGGTCGTGCCTCTGCGCGCCCACAGATTGTCGACGCCATTGTGACAATGCCGCTCGATATGGAAACCGAGTTTTTGCAGACGTGCCGCGATGAGGTCGTGACAACCGGCATCGTCAGGTGTCAGCGATTTGCGCCTGAGCAGTTCGATTGCAAGCTCGAAAGTTTCATTGGCCATGCAGGATCAGCTTCCAAAAATCGATTGATAGAGGTCTTCGGTGAAACCGAGATGATACTTGCCATTGCGTTCCAGCACCGGTCGCTTGATCACGCTGGGATGCGCCTGCATTAACGCGATCGCGCTGGCGTCGTCAATGACCGCAGATTTTTTTGTATCGGCGAGCTGGCGCCAGGTGGTGCCACGCGTATTCACCAGCGCCTGCCAGCCAATCTGTGCGACAACTTTGTGCAGCCACGCCGCATCGACACCTTGCTTTTTGAAATCGTGGAAGGTGATATCGCCTGTGTGGCCATCGAGCCAGGTACGCGCTTTTTTCACCGTGCTGCAGTTGGGAATACCGTAGAGCTTCATGCTGTTCTGTCGTCCGGCGTCTGAATTGTCGCGTATGGACGTAAAATCCTATCGTACAAGACACGATTCTACCCGACCTGATGCATCCCAACGTTCATTCCCATGCCGCTCCGCCGCCACCCGGCGACCCCAGCCTGCGTTCCATCAGCCGCCTGTTCCCGTATTTATGGGAGTTTCGCAGCCGCGTATTGGTGGCGCTGACGCTACTGATCGGCGCCAAGCTGGCCTCGGTGGCAGTGCCGCTGGTGCTGAAGGAGATCATCGACGCGCTCGATCGGCCACGCCCGGAACTGGTGCTGCCACTCACGCTTATTCTCGGCTACGGCCTGTTGCGATTTTCCAGTACTACATTCTCCGACCTGCGCGACGTGATCTTCGCCAAGGTCACCCAACGCGCGGTACGGCGCATCAGCATGGAGGTGATGCAGCACCTGCATGCACTGTCGTTGCGCTTTCATCTGGAGCGCCAGACCGGCGGCATCACTCGCGACATCGAGCGTGGCGCGAGAGCGGTATCGAGCCTGGTCGGATTTCTGCTGTTCCGCATCGCGCCGACCATCCTGGAAATCCTGATGGTCGCGGGCATCATGTTCGCCAAGCTCGACTGGGTGTTCGGGGTGATCACGCTGATTACCCTGGCAGCCTATATCGGCTTCACGGTCACCATCACCGAGTGGCGCACGCAATTCGTGCGACGCGCCAATACGCTCGATTCCGAAGCTTATGGTCGCGCCATCGACAGCCTGCTGAACTACGAAACAGTCAAATATTTCGGCAACGAGAAATACGAAGCTGCACGCTACGATAACAGCCTCATCGAATGGGAGCGGATGGCGCTGAAATCCCAGCGCTCGCTGGGCATACTGAACGTGGCGCAGGCGCTGGTGATTGCGATCGGCATCACGCTGATGGTGTTGCGTGCCGCCAATGGCGTGGTTCACGGCACGCTGACACTGGGCGACCTGGTGATGGTCAATGCTTTCCTGCTGCAGATGTTCCAGCCACTGAATTTTCTCGGCGTGATGTACCGCCAGATCAAGGAATCGATCACCGACGTCGAGCGTATGTTTACCCTGCTGAAGCGGCCGCACGAGGTCGCAGACGCGAAGGATGCACGCGCGCTCGAGGTGACCACCGGCACGGTGAAATTCAAGCACGTGTGCTTTGCCTACAATCCCGACCGCCCGATCCTGAACGATGTCGACTTCACCATCCCGGCCGGCAAGACGGTCGCGGTGGTGGGATCGAGCGGCGCCGGCAAGTCGACGCTGGCACGGTTGTTGTTCCGTTTCTACGACGTCGGTGCTGGCAGCATCGACATCGATGGCCAGGACATCCGCCAGGTCACACAGGACAGTCTGCGCGCTGCCATCGGCGTGGTGCCGCAGGACACCGTACTGTTCAACGACAGCATCTACTACAACATCGCCTACGGCCGCCCCGCCGCCAGCCGCGAAGAAGTGGTTGAAGCCGCGCGCGCCGCGCACATCCTGGACTTCGTCGAAAGCCTGCCCAAGGGCTGGGACACGGTAGTGGGCGAGCGCGGCCTCAAGCTGTCGGGTGGCGAAAAACAGCGGGTGGCGATCGCGCGCACGCTGCTGAAAAACCCTGTGATCCTTATATTGGACGAGGCTACCTCAGCGCTCGATACCAAGACCGAGAAGGCGATTCAGGCCGAGTTGCAGGAAATCTCTCGTGACCGCACCACGCTCATCATCGCCCATCGCCTGTCGACCGTAGACGAGGCCGACGAGATCCTGGTGATGGAGGGTGGCTGCATTGTCGAGCGTGGCCGCCATCTCGAACTGCTGGCAAAGAACGGCGTGTACGCACACATGTGGGCATTGCAGCAACAGGCCGACGACGAAACCGCCTGATGGCGGTTCCTTCGGCCCGGCTCAGGGCAGGCCCTTCGACAGGCTCAGCAGGCCCTTCGACACAGCTCAGGACTGGCATGCTGAAACCGGGCGTGCGCTGGCGCGAAGTATGGGCATGGGCGATGTACGACTTCGCCAATTCGGGTTACACAACGGTCGTCATCACGGCCGTCTTCAGTGCCTATTTCGTCGCGGCCGTAGCCGGTAACGCGCCGTGGGCGACTTTTGTCTGGACACTCGCGCTGTCAGTCTCCTATGCGCTGGTGATGCTTACCGCGCCACTGATCGGCGCGTATGCCGATGCCCATGCCAACAAGAAAACGCTGCTTTGGCTGACCACGCTGGGCTGCGTCGGCTTCACTGCGCTGCTCTATTTCGCAGTGCCGGGTACGTTGGCACTGGCCATTGTGGCGCTGGTGCTCTCCAATTATTTCTTCGGTACCGGCGAAAATCTGATCGCTGCATTTCTGACTGAACTTGCACGCCCGCGTGCGCTGGGCCGGATCTCCGGCTGGGGCTGGTCGCTCGGCTACGTGGGCGGGCTGGTGTCGTTGGGCGCGAGCCTCGCCTATATCAGCTGGGCACAGGCACACGGGCAGGGCGCGACTGATTTTGTTCCGGTGTCGATGCTCATCACGGCCGGGCTTTTCCTACATGGCACGCAATGCCTGGGCGCAGGTACGCCACACGCTCGGCCATCTCGAACGCCTGCCCGACCTCAAGCGGTTTCTCGTCTGCACCGTGCTGTATCAGGCCGGTATCCAGGCTGTCATCACGCTGGCGGCGATTTATGCCAACCAGGCATTCCATTTCAACACCCAGCAAACCATCCTGCTGGTCCTTGTGGTCAATATCACGGCGGCGATCGGTGCTTTCGTCTTCGGCCATGTGCAGGACCACATCGGCCACGTGCGTCTGATTGCGTTCACGCTGCTCGGCTGGATCGTGATGGTGCTACTGGCCTGGGCCGCGCCCGACGAACGCATGTTCTGGGTGGCCGCCAATCTGGCTGGGCTATGCATGGGTGCGTCGCAATCGGCCGGGCGCGCCATGGTGGGATTGCTGGCGCCGCCGGCACAGGAAGCCGAGTTTTTTGGCTTGTGGGGATTGGCGGTCAAGCTGGCGTCGATCATCGGTCCGTTGACCTACGGTGTGGCGAGCTGGATCACGCAGGGCGACCACCGCCAGTCGCTGCTCGTCACCGGCAGTTATTTCGTTGCGGGATTATGGACGCTACGTGGGGTAAAAGCGGCGCGTGGCTATCGTGCGGCACAACGATTTGCGCGCATCGGCGCTTGAACCGTGGCGGCGTTCACAATCAGCGAAACCAACTGGGCCCATGATGCGGCGCGCCTCGTCGTCGTGCGACGTGCAGTATTCATCGACGAGCAGGCCGTTCCGGAAGTGCTGGAGTGGGATGAATACGATGCCGTCTCGACGCATTGGCTTGCGCTGGCCGGGGATGGCTCGCCCATCGGCTGCGCCCGTCTGCTGCCCGACGGGCACCTCGGCCGCATGGCCGTACTGCCGGCTTGGCGCGGACGCGGGATTGGGCGCGCCTTGCTGGATGCGGTTCTGCATGCCGCGCGGATGCGCGGAGAACGATTGATCAGACTCAGTGCACAAACGCACGCCGCGGGATTTTATGCAGATGCAGGATTCGTTGCCGACGGCTCCGTCTATGAAGAAGCCGGCATTCCCCACGTGGCCATGCAAAAGACGCTGATCTGAACGCAACACCCCCGGATCGAGCAGGGCCTTGAATCTGAGCCTGAGAATTTGCTGATACAGTTCGACATGAAACCGGACAGGCGGCGCGCCGCATGACTACACACAAGGGAAGACAAGAATGGAAAAACGCCACCCGCACGAGGCAGGCCGTGGTCCTCTTGAGACTGAAGTGCCAAGAACCACACTCAGAGCAGGTATCGTTGGCGCAGGAATGGCAGGAGCAAGCTGTGCGGGCACGCTCGCCGCAGCGGGTTGGGACGTTGACGTGTTCGACAAGGCACGTGGTGCAGGCGGACGCCTGTCGACCCAGCGAACGGAACGCGGTTGGGCCACGCTGGGCACGCCCTTTATTTCGGCCCGGCGCGACCCTTTTCGTAGCCAGGTACGTGACTGGGTGCGCCAGGGCTGGGTTATACCCGTAAGAGGCAACGTCTGGCAGGGGCGCGCCACTGTCTCGTGGAGCGAGGCGCAACTGCAAAACCATTTCCGTCCCACCATTGAACCGTCGCAGCTGGTTCGCCAGATGCTCGGCAATGCGCGTTTGCATACCGGATCACAGGTATCCAGCCTGCAGCCGCGCACGATCATTCTGGAAAACGGCGAGGTGCGCGGCGACTACGACTGCGTGATCTGCAGCGTACCCACACCGCAGGCCATTCCCATGCTCGATGCGCTGCCGCTGTTGCGCGAGCGTCTGGGCGAGGTGCTTTATCGTCCGATCTGGTCGTTTCTGATGCGCTGGGAAGGCGGCCCCGCACCCGACGTCATCAAGTTCGATGATCATCTGCTGAACCTGGCGGTGCGCCAGCCGTTCGACGGTCCCGGTCTGTGGGCTGTATACAGCAGCCACGAGTTTGCCGAAACCTATCTCGAAGCCTCCGAGATGGAAGCCAGCAACCGTGCGGCCTCGGCGCTGATGGGTCTGCTTGGGTTGCCGTGGCCGGTCGAGATCGAAACCTCGCATCTGTGGCGGCATGCGCGCCCGCAAACGTCACGCGGCGGCTTCTGGATCAGCGACCGTGAGAGCCGGGTTGCCCTGATCGGTGATGGCATCGCTGGCGTCGGGGTGGAGCGCGCCTGGGAAAGCGGCGTGCGACTGGCCCAGGCGCTGGTTCAGGCGCGGGAAGAGCTGCTGATCTAGCGGGGCTCGTCAGGGATCCATCTGTTGGGTCAGTACCCGCAGCGTATCCATTTCCTCCAGCAGGTCGGCCATCAGGGCGGCGAGCTCAGGCACGGCTTCGAAATCGCGCTCCAATTGCCGCATGCGACGTGCACGCAACAGACTCACGCTGGTCAATCGCCAGGTGCCCGCCACGCTCTCCGCGTGAGGGAAAAAACCTTCCTCGATATGGCGGATGAGCCAGCCCGGCTCCACGCTGCAGGCAGCAGCGGCCTGTTCCAGCGTTAGCCAGGACTCATCAATCAGGTAGCCGATGAGGATGTCGTCGTCATGCATGGTTCACCCCTTTTCCTGTCCGCGCGGATCGAACGCCAGCTCGCGCGCCATGGTTTCATACAGTTCGCGTGCCTTCGGCGTGGTAGCCGGCGGCAACACCACCTGGAGTTCGAGCAGCAAGTCACCGGGTGGCTGGCCAGGAATGCCCTGGCCGCGCACGCGCAACTGCCGCCCGCTCTGGGCACCTTCTGGAATGCGCACCTTGACGCTGCCTTGCGGCAGCTCCACCACAACCACGGCGCCGAGGGCAGCTTCCCACGGGGCTACCGGCAGGATCCGGTGCAGATCGCGTCCTTCCGCCCGAAAGCGCGGGTGCGGCTTGAACTGCACCTCCAGCAACAGGTCGCCAGCTCGTGCACCGCCCATGCCGGGCGCGCCTTGGCCCGCCAGGCGGATGACCTGACCGGCATGCACGCCTTGGGGAATTTTGACGTTGAGCGTACGGGTCTCCAGATGAACCCGGCCCTGGGCATCCAGCTTTGGCGCCCGCAGTGAAATCTGCCGGGTGGCACCGCTGAAGGCGTCCTCAAGGTCGAGCAGCACCTTGGCACGATGATCCTCACCCTGCGCCTGGAAGCCGGCCTGCGCATGCCGGGTACCCGCATGCGCACCACCCATGCGGCCAAACAGTTCGGAAAAGAAATCGCTGAAATCGGCGGCTTCACCGGGTGAATAGCCCTGGCCGGTAAACTCGAAACCGGCGTCCCAGTCGGGCGGTGGTCGGAACTCTTCGCCAGGTTGATGACCGCGTCCCAGCTGATCGTAAGCGGCACGTTTTTCTGGGTCCGAGAGCACGGCGTTGGCCTCGTTGACCTCCTGCATGTGCAACTCGGCCCCGGTCTCCTTGGATACGTCTGGGTGATATTTGCGCGCGAGCTTGCGGAAGGCCTTCTTGATTTCGTCCGCTGTGGCATCGCGCTTCACGCCCAGCGTCTGGTAATAGTCCTTGAATTGCATCCGGTTTTCCTGTTGTGGCAACGAGTCCTGATCTGTTTATAGGCGATGATGTACAGCGGCTGGAAGGAAGGAGGGTGTCGCGCGATCGGAGACGGCGGTAAAAGCCCTGTTTCGCTAGCTCAGGGCTCGGCGATGACGAATTGGTTGCGGCCGTTTCTTTTTCCTTCGTAAAGCGCCTGATCGGCCCGCGCGATGGCATTCGCCAAGTCTTCGCTCTCGCGTACCTGGGCCAGCCCGATTGTCACTGTCAGCCTCAGGACGTCGTTGTCGTTGATCGGTATCGGGGTCGTGCCCACGATTGCCAGAACGCGCCGTGCCGATTGCCTCGCCTCGGTGGCCGATTTGCATTTCAATAACCAGAGGAATTCTTCTCCGCCATAACGATAGAGCGGCTCGTCGTCACGCAGGCTCTGTTTCAGGGTGCCCGCCAGATGACGCAGGACCCGGTCACCCACGGGATGACCATAGGTGTCGTTGATCGACTTGAAATGATCCGCATCGATCATCACCACATATAGCAGGGTGCGATTGCGCCGGGCTTCCTTCTGGTACAGGACGAAATCGTTCTCGATGCCATAGCGCAGTGGCAGCTGGGTGAGCGGGTCGTGGCGGACCGCCGTCGAAAGAATCAGCGTCTTGAAGCGCGCCAGCAGGACGAGCAGTTCGGATTGTGACAGCTCGAAGGCCTCCAGATCACTTTCCTGTCCTGGCTTGCCCGCCATGACGTTGTTGCAGATCGACCGGATGGCATCATGCATCGTTTGATGCGCCGCTTCCACGCGTTCGCTGGATGAGACGTCCAGCATTTCGAAATGATCCCGGTTCGCCATGAACCAGCCGCCGAAATGGCACAGGGTATGCGCCTGGAGATGGAGCACGTCTTCGCCGGGTATCGACCGCAGAAGCACGCAACGCAAAATCTGGCGGGTCCAGTTTATGTGCGCTTCGACGGCCGCGTCGAGTTCGGCAATCAAGTTATCGGCATCGGCGGGCAGATTGGGCATGGCTGGGTCGCTGGCCACGTGTGAGCCGACAGTCATTCTCTTCACAGAATTAGCGACGTGCATTATCAGGCATCCGGCTTAAATGTCACGTACCACGCGGAACCCCAGGTTGACGTCCAGTTCATTTTCCAGCCGGCGGCGGCGAGCGGCAGCCCGGCAGTTTTCAGGGCCATCGAACCAGGAACCGCCCTTGGTGACCACGGCCTGTGGTTTACCAGATAGGGGACGCTCGGGCTGGCTGGCGTGGTCGCGAGTCCAGTGGCTGGCGGTGAATTCCCATACATTGCCCGACATGTCGTGCAGGCCCCAGCGGTTGGGGCGCCGCTTGCCGGCTTCCATCGCACCGCAGCCGACAAAGCAGCGCGACAACAGGCGCGGCCGTTTGGGTCGTGTGGCATCGTAAGCTTGGCTGGCGTTATAGAGCGCGTCCGCCGGCGTGATGCGGTCACCCAGCGGATAGGCAGTCGCCGCGCCGGCGCGGCACGCATATTCCCATTCCTGTTCGGTGGGCAGGCGGTAGTGCTGGCCGGTCTGCCGGCTCAACCAGACGCAGTAATCGCGCGCGTCGGTGTGCCGTATGTTGATGACCGGTTTGCGGCCGGACAGCCAGGCCAGTTCCACACGCCGCCGCCAGCCGGACGCCTGGCCGTAGACCTCGAATCCTTCCGTCGTGACAGGCAGCACACCGATGGCGAAGTTTCGCTCGATCAGGGCCACGCGGCGCGGGCGATCCTGCGCCGGTGCGGCTTCCTGTGGTGCGGCGCCGTATTCGAATATGCCTGCCGGAATGACAGCCAGCATGGGGCCTGCGGTGCCGTCGGCCAGGACATCCCGGAAATGGATGTCGGACAGGTCGAGCGCATGCGCGGCGTTGACTTGCAGTGCGATCAGTTCAGCCTCGTTCAACACAAACGTATCGGGCAGGGAAGCGGAAACAGGCTCGGGATTCATCGTGACCGAAAGATGGCGGAGGGAAGATGATTATGCCACTTCCATTTTGATCCGATGCCGGATGGGGCGGTGGGTCCCGGTGTCATTCGGAGATTGCGCCGCCAGACGGCGCGGACAAAGGAGGAAAAACCACCGAAAGCCTCTAAAATGACATTACTTCAGACAATAATGGACACACTGGGGTTACCCGAATAATTCCGGTCCCATCCAACATGCTTTACATCGACCTCTTCAAATCGCTCGAACGTGCCCGCTGGAATATGGAAACCGACATTCCGTGGAGCGACTTCGATGCCGACAAACTGACCGACGAGCAGGCGCTGACCATCAAGATGAATGCCATCACCGAGTGGGCAGCGCTGCCCGCCACGGAGATGTTCCTGCGCGACTTCGTGCACGACAGCGATTTTTCCGCCTTCATGTCGATCTGGTTCTACGAGGAACAGAAACACGCGCTGGTGCTGATGGAATACCTGCGCCGCTTCAAGCCCGAATTTGCGCCCACCGAGGACGAACTGCATGCCATCCGCTTTCCGTTCGATCCGGCGCCGCCGATGGAGACCCTGATGCTGCACTTCTGCGGCGAAGTGCGTCTCACGCAGTGGTACAAGCGGGCGTCCGAATGGCACACCGAGCCGGTCATCAAGCATATCTACGAAACCATCTCGCGCGATGAAGGCCGCCACGGTGGCGCTTACCTCCAATACATGAAGCGCGCGCTGAAAGAGGGTGGCCAGGACGTCGCCGCCGCTTTCGCCAAGATCGGCTTTTTGATGGCCTCCAGCAAGCGTTCCGACAAGGCGCTGCACCCGACCAACCTGCACGTCAATGAAACCCTGTTTCCGCTGGATACCATTCAGTCCCGCCTGCCCAATCCGGAATGGCTGGAGCACTGGCTCGACGAGCAGATTCGCTTTGACGATGCATGGGAGAGCAAGGTCGTCGGCGCCATTCTGCGGAATCTGTCGAGCCTGCTGGGCCAGACTTTCGAGAACGTGCGCGACCTGAACAAGTATCGGAAGCAGGCACTGGCGGCCGCGTGAGCGCCAAGCGTTTCGCTCGACCGGAGTGTGGGTCTGTCTACTTGCGCGGGCGAAAACCATTCATGTTTTGCCGCAATGGACGATGAAGATCCTGTCGAACATACGGCCTGGCATGGCCTGACAGCGCCAGCGCGATCCCGATTTCCCACTTGTGGGTAGGAAAATAGCCGGACCAGGTTGCGCTGAAAGCGAGTAGCAGCACGGCGCCGGCCAGACCGGCCATGCCCGGGACGGAACGCCGCCCGCGCATGAGCTTGCAAGCGGCCAGGCTGACTGCGAGCCCGAGAAGCCATCCTGCCACCACTTCACTCGGGCTGTGTGCACCCAGCACCAGCCTTGAAACACCTACAGCGGCGCCGATCATCAGGCCCAGCAAAACACCGGGACGATGGAAGTGCTGTCCCGGTTTCGTAAGCAGTCGGCCCAGCCAGACGGGGAAAATGGACGTCGCCAGCATGGTGTGGCCGCTGATGCCGGTGAAGTCCAGCAAGGCGATTCCCCAGCCCCAGCCGATGAAGGCGAATTTGGTGGTAAATACGACTGCACTGCCTGCCGACATCACCAGAATCCAGACCAGCAGATCGGATTTCTGCCCGGCGAGCCACAACTCGGCCGCGATAAGCAGGAACATCGGCAGCATGACGCCAGCGGCGCCTAGATGCGTGACCGCGATCCAGATTTCTTCGGGGTGAGGGAACATCGTTTGAACGGCGCAAGGCATGACAGATCGAAACACAGCCTAGCATCAACCGAGGTATGCGCTCGTCAGTATTCCGTTTCGTCCAATGCGATATCTCCGGTCTGCGGTCAGGCTTGACCAACCGCGTACACGACCATATGAATAGTCGGTCTGGGTTTCTGCCGGCGGCGCAATCAGATTGTTCTTACAGCAGTTGAAGTCTGGCTGGGAGATGATGGCCAGCAGTATAGAAAAAATGTATCGTAGAGAAGACGAAACATCGAACGGACGTGCCATACAGAGGGTCGGTTGTTTTGAGAGGCGTCCGGTCGAGCACGAGCCACATATGATCGAGGTGAATGGATCATCAAAAAAGGTGCGGTGGTACCCGACAATCTGCCTACTGGAGTCCCTTCAGTCAAAGCTGCGGCCTTGCAGTGGATCGGTACGATACTCGATCGCCAGGCGATCGCGTGGATCGTGCTGGGACTAACGCTGCTTCTGACCCTTGGTTTATGGCGCTATTCCGCAACAGATTTTGTCCAGCGTGCAAACGACCGTTTTGAAGATAGTGCTGAAAAACAGAAAGACCTTCTGCTTGACCGCATGCAGGATTACGAACAGGTTCTGCGTGGCGGCGCGGCGCTCATTTCCACCAACGGTTCTGTAAGCCGCGAGCAATGGCGCACGTATGTCGAGATGCTCCATCTCGATCGTTCGCTGCCCGGTATTCAGGGCACCGGCTTTGCACTGACACTCCCGAAGGACGCCAAGCACGCGCATGAGCGCGCCGTGCGCGCGGAAGGGTTTCCCAGCTACACAATTCACCCGGCGGGTGATCGTGCCCTCTACAGCAGCGTCATTTATCTTGAGCCATTCAGCGGGTCAAATTTACGCGCATTCGGCTACGACATGTATTCGGAGCCTGTTCGCCGCGAAGCCATGGAACGTGCGCGTGACAGCGGCAAACCCGAACTGTCGGGGAAAGTCACGCTCGTCCAGGAAACGGAGTCGCATGAGCAAACCGGTTTCCTGATCTATCTCCCGGTCTATCGTAACGATATGCCGCACGACACCGTGGCAACACGACGACGTGCGCTGCGCGGTTTCGTTTACAGCCCGTTTCGAGTGAACGACCTCATGAACAAGGTATTCAACGACTCTGGGCAGGAACTCGAAATCGAGCTGTTCGACGACCGGCCCACGCCAGAGAACCTGCTTTTTGCCTCAGCCGGCGCTGAGCGCGCCGCCCGTTATGTGACCGACCGCATAGTGCCGATCGGCGGCCACCGCTGGATTGCCCGTTTCAAAAGCAGTCCGGCGTTCGAATCAAGAATGGAAAGCGTCCAGCCACGCATGATTCTCTTCGGTGGTCTGGCGTTTGGCCTGCTGTTGTTTTCCGTCCTCTACTTGAACGCACGCCACCGGCGCGCGATGCGCGATGTAGCGGAAAAACTCGAAACCAGCGTCGAAAACTTCCGGGCCCTCGTCGAGAATGTTCCCGGGGCTGTGTTCAGGGCTGAAGTGGGGTCATCCTGGCCCGTGCAGCAACTCAGCCAGGGCATCCAGTCGCTCACGGGCGAACCACCCGAACGCTTTGTTTCCGGAGCAATTTCCTATGTCGATCTGATCCATCCCGACGACCGGTCCATGGTAAGCCAGGCGATCTCCGAAGCGATCGCCAAACGGGAAATCTACAACATCGAATACCGCATCCGGACTGTCGATGGACTCCTCCACTGGGTCAGCGAGCGCGGGCGCGTCACCTCCGACCATGCCGGTCGCGCGCGATGGCTGGACGGCCTGATACTCGATATCAGCGAACGCAAGGCCGCGGAAATCATGATCCGCGACCTGGCCTATAACGATCCCTTGACCGGTCTGCCCAACCGCCGCCTGCTGCTCGACCGCCTTGAGCATGACCTCGCAGCCAGCAGCCGCACTGGCAGATACGGCGCGTTGCTGTTCATCGACATGGATAATTTCAAACTCATCAATGACACGCTCGGGCACGAAGCCGGCGACAAAGTGCTCAACGAAGTGGCGCGCCGCCTGAGCGCAAGCGTCAGGGAAAGCGACACCGTGGCTCGCCTGGGCGGGGACGAGTTCATCGTCATCCTCGACAGTCTGGGCGATACCGCTGACGCCGCGGCCATAGAGGCTGGTGAACTGGGCAACAAGATCCTTACAAGGCTCGCCCGGCCCTACCAGCTGGGCGAGCATCTCCGCACCAGCACACCGAGCATAGGTATCGCAATTTTTTGTGGCCATGCGGTGCGGGTCGACCAGTTGCTCAGGCGGGCCGACGAAGCCATGTACGAGGCCAAATCGGCCGGGCGCAACCGGCTGCATTTCTACATTGAACCATCCAACGCGGCGACCCGCTCCGGCTGACGTCGGGCAGTTTCTGCTTCCGGCCTGTCATATGAATGGCCTGTTTTTGGCGGCGACGTGATGAGAGGTTACATCCAGTGCGAGCCATAGAGCCGCAAGCTCGCCTTGAAGCCCTTTTCGTTCTCCAGCGGAATCGCCACATACGGCTGGCCCCCTTCATCCGTCTTGCTGTTCGCCGGGGTCATTTTCCCGCTTGACCATCCGCTGTCGGCGAGGACAAAGCCAACCTTCCAGGATGCCTCCGGGTCCGGCGGCGGAATGGCGCTGATCACGATAGTGTCGCGGAACAGGTATTCGCCGGGAACATAGTGATCGTCGCGCCCGACATCCTCGCCGGTATAGGTGATCATCGATACCGCAAGCTGGATCGTGAACATCATTTCCGGGCGGTCAGACGGCCGGTTCGACAAATCGAGGAAGGTGGAGAAAAGATGCGGATGGCGCGCATCCGCCTTTAGCGTGCCGTCGTCTGTGAAGAGTTCGGCGCGCGATCGCAACATGGCACTGTTGTTGGCCACGGTGCGCCGTGTGAGGTCGAAATCGATTGCGCCGCGGGTGGCAACCGCCACCTCGAAGTAGTAGCCAACTTTCTTCCCCAGTAGTTTCTGTACCCAGGTCGCCGGCGGAAGCGGCAGGCTCTCGATTTCCAGCACGCCGTTGACGGCAACGTCGCCGAAAAGGAAGCGGCTGAGGTTCTGGAAGCCTTCCTCCGAATTCACGATGCCATACGGTCCGCTGTGGCTGCGATGAACGTGGGCGCGTGGCGCACCGGTCACATAGGCGTTCTCGATGCGCACCAGCCCGTCGCTCAGTTCGCCGGCGAGCAGACGGGAGGCACCGCGCGCCACGCCGTAGTCCTTGCTGTTCGTGCCGACAAGACAGAAGAACCGGTGCGGATCGAATTTCCCATCGAGCGAGTTGACCCCGGTATTCTTGTCCTTGATATCGAGATACTTGCGCATGGCGTTGCGGCTGAAGTTGTTCATGTCCCACAGACCGAAGAATTCTGAGACGTTCATTCCGGCCATTTCGATGCCGTTGTGCGGCGTGGCGAACGTGAACACCTTGTCGACCAGTTTGCGCGCCGCGTCGCTCCCGGCTGCACTGTTCTGGAGAAAGCAGCGACAGACCAGTCCACCCATCGAATGCGCCACCAGATAGACCCTGAAGTCCTCCGGTTTCATCTGGCCGTCAAGGCAGACCTGATCGCGCACGCGCAATATCAGGTCGCTCAAGCCCTTTGCTGCATCGATGACCGTGGGCACCGTGCCGGATCCGAAATCCGGGTCGGCCACGTCATAGTAGCGATGAATGATGATGCTCTGCAGCGGGACCGATCCGGATTCGACCTGCAGGCCGTCCTGGTAGATGTCGTTATAACCGTCTTTCAGAAATCGGACGATGGGCGACTCGAAAAAGACCTTGCGCACCGCGCCATTCCAGGCCTGGCGCGCCTTGGTCGAACCGAGTTCGAGCCCCATGTAGGGGGTCGAGGTGGTTTCGGCAATTTCCGATTTTGTCATCGCGTAGCCGCGGACGTAGATAATGGGGTAACGCGGGGTATTGGCCATGCCGTCCACTCCTGATGCGATCGATGTCAACGATATCTTAGGCCGTCCTGGCGGTTCGTCGCCGATCCAGCCAGCGCCAGATCGTGCTGCCCGGCACGTTCTGGCCAGTCAATAGATAGCCCAGTAACCCGAAATTGTTCAGACATAGGCTCTGTAGATGGCGGGTCTGGCGACGCGACCGGGCCAGATTGAGGAAGCGCGAGAGCAGGGGAGTGATGAGTAGCGACAGGAATTCGTGGGCAACGATACGGAAGGGTTGCATCGTGACGTTGGCCTGGAAATGCTGAAATAGTGGTTCGTTGGCATGGAGGTTCTGGCGCAGCACGGTGAACAACCCGGGGTTGAGTTCGCGTGCCGTCATCACGACGGACAGATTGTTGATGTCGTCGTTGGTGCCGGCAACGATGCCCACGGCTTCTTCGATGCCAGCTTCCAGCAGGATATGCGCCTCGGTCCCGTTGCCAACGATACAGTCGTCGCAACCGGTCTCGAGCGGAGAGGCCTCGATGACTACCGGTTCGATGCCAACCTGTTTCAGGTGATGGGTGACCGCTCTGCCAAAGCGGCCATAGCCGCAGATCACCCACTTGCCCCGCGGCGGCTCCAGCGGTTCGCTGAGGCTCTCGCCGGGTACGCCGGTGAGCCATTCGTACAATAGATGATGGCCCGGCGAATTGACTGCAATAGCGATGTGTTCCCCGAACGTCTCGAAGGCCAGGACCACTTCATCGGTTCCGAACGACGCCATGTTGGCCGCCGTTTCGAGCGAGTCGGTCCGGCACAGGACGGGCAGCTGCGGACGCAACAGCTTGACCGTGACCGCGACACTCAGATTGGCACGGTCGTCGTTGGTGAGGGCGATCACGCCGGCGCACTGCGGATGATTGAGTCCTGCGGTGATCAGGTTTTCCGGCAGGCTGGCATCGGCCGTGAGGGCAGGGATGTTCAGATGATATTGCCCCAGTTCCAGAACACCGATGCGCTCCGGATCGATATCCAGTACCACGGCCTGTTGGTTGCGGCTGTCCAGCGCAAGCATGAGCAGCGAGCCCGTCTCGCCGCAGCCGGCAATCAGGTAGAAAGGCTGGCGCAGACGCTTGACCCTGGCGGCGAACCGGTTGCGTTTGGCCGCACGCAGCAGGGTCGGATCCCGCAAGAGTCTCAGGATGAAGCCAATGCTGTAGAGCCAGGCGATGACCGTCAGGTAAATGACAACGATCATCCAGGCCCGCTGGGCATCGCTGAACGCATCCGGCACTTCGCCAAAACCGATGGTGGTGGCGGTATAGCTGAGCACATAAAATGCATGGAAAAAATCCATCGGTGGCGCGGGCCGGCCTGCGGCGTCCACCCCGGGGACCAGGGTCAAACCCAGCAGTGAAATCGCGTAGCTGAGGATCAGGAAGATCAGCGGCGTGCGCAGGCGCCGAAGGACCAGGAACAGCGTGTCGTGCATCTCAGCGCCGGAACATCACGGTTTCTACCAGCAGCATGGTCACCGACAGAACATTGGCGGCCAGCGCGCCGGCGGACATCGACACCATGGCTGCCGTGGCTTCCGGTGTGAGCCCCGTACCGCTGAAATACACGGCCGATGCCCAGATCCAGGCAGCGGACAGCAAGCCCAGATCCGCCACCAGGCTGCTGGCGAGGTGGATGGCGCCGATTTGCGTACGCTCGCCAAATTTCAGAACCGTCGCGACGAGACTGACGATGATCGCGAAAAACAGTTCGTACACGTGGTGATGCGCCGGGTTGTCGATATCGCCCAATACGAAACCAAAGTTCAGCGTCATCGCCAGGATGATGAAAAAACCGAAGACGACCTTTTCAAGATTCATGATGTATCGGAAGAGTGGGGAAGAGCTCGATTATAGAGCGCCCCGTACTGGCGGCAGGCTGGAGCAGGTTGTGTATTTCCTGTCAGAAATGGGTTTCGTCCAAGTGGAACCCGAGGCAATTTCCCCAGTCCTGTGCGGCTTCAGGAACGTAGCGTTAGGCCTCTCGGTGCTTCGCCACGGACTCAGGGAGGCCGAATACACGATCGAACGCCCATGTAAAGGCAATGGCGTAGACGAAAAAGAATGCCAGCAGACCAAGATTGGCCAGGAATGCGTCTAGTGCCGATATGTTCAACCAGAGCGACATCACGGGGACCAATATGACAACAAGGCCGCCTTCGAAGCCTATGCCATGCGCTAGACGCCTGGCGAATGATCGGCCTCTTACAGATTGACGCGACTCCCAGCGTTCAAAAAGGGTGTTGAAGACATAGTTCCATGCGAGCGCAATGCTGGATAAAACGAATGCAAGGGCCAGCGTCGAAGCAGGTGGCTTGTCAAAGGCGACGCTTAGCACCGGGCCAACGAAGGCAATGGCGAAGACCTCATACAAGACGGCCTGGAGTACACGTCGGGTTCTGGGGGTCATGAACAAGCTGCGTTGGCGATTTGGGTCTTGATGAGGCCGAACGTGTAAGTTTAGCGGCGTTTGTGGAGCAGATGCGTTCTACGGAACAAACGTTCGGCCCCAACGATTTGTTAGCCATTTTTTTGTGCTGAGCATGGGGTCTTGTTCAGCGAGTGGCGGCCGCTTCGCTGACGGCAGCCAGAACGGTTCCGATCGTCTCGATACTCGCGTCACTTCGGGTTCCTAAATCGTGCTGCTTCGTCAGCCGTATAGCAGCGTAATGGCTAAGCCACACCCGCGAGTCCGCGTCTTCCCACACCAGAATTTTTACCGGCAGGTCGAGACCAATTGTCTGCTTGTCCTGCATCAACAATGTGCCCACCTTTGGGTTGCCAAAAATAATCAGCTCCGTAGGACGAAGTTCCATGCCGATCTTGATGGCGTTCGCGGCATGATCAATCCGCGCAAAGACCGTAAATCCATGGGATGCAACAATTGATTCCAGCCGATCAGCCGTCTCCCGAACAGACAATTCGCTTGCTATGGTGATGACGCCATCCTCGTTCATTTTGTTCTCCTTGCATCATGTGCTCGATCACCTCAAGGGACGAGTCCGTCTAATATTATCTGCGTTCACCGGATGGACGCGGTAGGCGACCCGTCCTGGCAACACGGTCTTGATTGATAGTTGAAGTGCATCTTGTGACGGCCAATCGGAGACAACTCCATTTCAGGGCGTGGAAGGCGGATACGTTCCGGGTACCAAGCGGAATGCAATGGCTAAGCGGTTCCAGGCGTTGATTGCCACGATCGGCAAAGTGAGGTCTACGAGTTCCTTTTCCGAGAAATGCTTGCGGGCAATTTCATATACATCGTCAGGTACATACGCCTCCGCGATGCGCGTCAGTGCTTCCGTCCATGCCAGTGCTGCCCGCTCACGCTCGGAGAAAAACGGTGCCTCGCGCCACGTCGGCAGTGTGTAAAGACGCTGTTCGGTCTCGCCATGTGCACGGGCATCTTTGGTGTGCAAGTCGAGGCAGAAGGCACAGTGGTTAATCTGCGACGCGCGGGTCTTGACCAGGTCCAGCAGCGACAACTCAAGGCCGCTTTGGCCAATATAGGTCTCCAGAGCGGTCATTGCCTTGAATACGTCTGGGGGGATTTGTGGGACGTCCAGTCGTGGTTGCATAGCGTTTTCCTTTCGTGACCTGAACTGGGTCACCGTCCGCCTACCAGGCGGGTGGGCGGTCGGCTGGCGCGCCATGTCAGACCTTCGGCTCTGAACCTCCGCCAATGGCCGGCATGAACTTCAAGGAGACCGCGACCGAACTACAGCACAATGGCGGGTTTCGACGTTCTTTTGATACCCACCCATGCCTGCTTCCTTTCGTGCGATGTGGCGTCTTGAAACGCTACCCACACTCTCTTAGAAACTATAGCAAGCCTGGACGGCTGCGCATTGTCTTCACGCACTTCTGACACGCTATCGGATAAGGGATCCTGTGCGTAACATTTGATACTACGGGTGATGAGTCGCCTCGTCTCCGTGGCGAGGTTGGAAAACTCAGTTGCGCCAAGGTTTCTCGTCAAGGGCCAACGTGCTTATTCAGCCACCGATCACTTGCGGTCGGTTGGCTGCAACAAGGCGTTAGCGTTGCTGTTTGCTACTCGGGCAGTCTTGCCAAATGCGACGACCACGACAACGAGAATGGCGGCGAGCCACGTGAGCACGTCTCCGGATTCCCCGAGCAGGAGCACCGATGCCAGGATGGTGAGAAACGGCTGTAATAGCTGTGTCTGGCTGACTTTGGCGATGCCACCCAATGCAAGTCCGTGATACCAGGGGACGAACCCCAGAAACTGGCTGATCACCGTGACGTAAGCGAACCCGAGCCAGGAGTCCAAGGGCAAATTGATTGACGGAGGTGCATAAAGCACCACAGGAACGATAAGGAAGGGAGCAGAAAAGACGAGTGCCCATGAAATGACCTGGAGTGGAAGGGAGCAGAAAAGACGAGTGCCCATGAAATGACCTGGAGTCCCCCCAGGGACTTGGACAATCGCGCACCTTCTGCATAACCGATACCGGCACTGACAGTGGCGCCGAAGAGGGCGAGATCAGCCCAACTCAGGGTTCCACCTGACCGGGCGACCGAATACCCGACCACGAGCGCAGCACCGATCAGCGCAAACAACCAAAATCGGGCCGAAGGACGCTCTCCGGAAAACAGTGCCCCGGCTGCCGCCGTTGCCAGTGGGAGTACTCCAAGAACGACGCCGCCATGCGAAGCATCAACGTAACGCATCGCCCAGGCCGTGAGAAGCGGAAACCCGACCACCACGCCGGCAGCGACGATGATCAAGCCCTTCGCTTCATTTCGCGATG
>CAJDWX010000041.1_pt1 | contig 25167 bp, 26 predicted proteins | sample 7391741 | NCBI WGS metagenome assembly CAJDWX01 (sample SAMEA7055741, study PRJEB34461) | soil metagenome | biome: terrestrial ecosystem; feature: Peninsula; material: soil | place: Antarctica | collected 2016
TCGCTTTCGCCCTGCGTCCGCTCGCCACCCATACACGCGAACAACTCAACGCCTGGCATGCCGAATACATGGAGACACGCATCAAGCCGATGATCACCCAGGTCGCGCGCGACCTGGTCAAGAAACATCTGGAGTCTGCCGATCTGGTCGCCGTCATTACCGCCACCAACAGCTTCGTCACCGGGCCGATCGTGAAGGAATTCGGGATTTCGCACCTGATTGCTACCGACCCCGAGGAAATCGACGGCCGCTTCACCGGCGAAGTCGCCGGCACGCCGTGCTTCCGCGAGGGCAAGGTCGTCCGGCTCGAACAGTTTCTGGAGGCCCACGGCACCCGGCTGGATTGCCTCAGCACCAGCTGGTTCTACAGCGACTCGCTCAACGACCTGCCGCTACTGGAAAAAGTCCGGCACCCCGTTCCCCGTTGCCGTCGACCCTGACCCCACGTTGCGCGCGCACGCCGAAGCCAGTAACTGGCCGGTGATCTCGCTACGCCATTCGTCTCCCGAGGGCCACAGGCACTCACCGTCATAGGCTACATACGCAATGAACTTCGTCATCCCGGATCGATCGCCCTTGTCCACCCCGTCCACGCTTGCCGAGAGCGTTATCCAGCAACGCGACGTCCTCGCCGACCTCCTGCGCGAACCGTTGGCGCTGGCGGCGCAAGCATGCAGCCGGGCCTGGCCCAGCCGGGGCGGCATCAATACCGCGCTCGCGAATGCGCTCAGTGGGCTGCCCGCCTGCAAGTATCTGTACGCGCTGGACACCCGCGCCCTGCAGCTGAGCGACAACATCAGCCATGCCGGCCTGATGGAGACGGACTACGGACGCGACCGCTCCGATCGTCCCTACATGAACGAAGCCGTGCCAAGCCAGGGGTTCCTGCTGTCGCAGGCCTACATCAGCCTGCGGGCCAAGCGGCCTTCGCTGACCGCGATCCAGATCGTGCGCGACGACGACGGCCACGTGCTCGGTTTCGTCGGCGCCGATTTCGACCTGCGCGACTTGCCGATCACCGCCAAGCTCTACAGCGAACCCACTAACTGGCTGCAGATCAAGGGCGACCCGGCGATTCGCGGTACCGTGTTCCACCAGACCCGCAGCGACAGCCAGCTGGATTTGAATCTCGATACCGTGCTGGGCGTGATGGAGGAGTTGATGACCTACCGCGGCATATTCCACGGCAAGCTGCATTTTTCCAGCAGCCGCGCCACGATCTGGCTGGTCGACGATCCCTATCACTATCGTCTGCTCGATATCGATGCGTTGACCGATCCCGACACCTGCCTCAGCTATCCGCGCCGCCCCTACCCGGACGATGCGGTCGTGCCCAAGGACAAGATCCGTCCCGTTCTGGACATCCTGCGTGCGCTGCGCTTCATGGACGAAACCTTCTATCTGCGTGGCGGTTCGCTCAACATATTCAACGGCATGGTCGGCCTCACCTTCTCGTGCGACGGCTCGCATTACATTCCCTGGAGCGAGTTCCTGAGCAAAGGCTACGATTTCTGGGCCAGCAGTACGCCAGGAATCATCAATCCGCCCAACTGAGCCTTGCCGTTCCAGGCAGCCGCGTCAGCTTGCCGTCGGCGCTTTTCCAGGGCGGGGATGCATCCGTATCGTGGCCTGCGTTTTCCTGTCGGAGCGACTGCCCCGCGTCAGTGACGCCAGCGTCACCTTGTCCAGCTCGCCCAGATAGGCCGCCGTCGCCGATTGCAGCACGTCCTTGAGCGCACATGCGGGTGAATACAGACACTCGCTGCCAGAGGGATCGAAGCACTCGGCCATGTGGAAATCGGTCTCGGTATTGCGCACCACTTCCCCGATGACGATGTCGCCCGGCTCGCGGTTCAGACGCAAGCCCCCATTGCGACCGCGCACCGTTTCGACCATGCCGGTCAGCGCGAGCTGATACACCACCTTCATCAGATGGTTTTTCGAGATCCCGTGTACCTCGGCGATCTCGGATATCGTCACAAGCCTGTCGCGATGGCTGGCGAGATACATCAGTGTGCGCAAAGCGTAGTCGGTGTAGGCAGTCAGTCTCATGGCAGCAGCATCCTGTAAATATTGAATCCGCTATTGACCAGGTCGTCCGCGATAAATCGATAAATCATGTAGACATTATATAGGTTTAGGTTGGGTTGCCCGGCGAGCCCTGTGTTGCACCAGTACACCATATAAGAGATTTGAAGATATTTTTATTTGTATGCTCTAATGGCGTATGTAATATACATCTTTAGTAATTTCAGCCACTTTTCCGCCCCTTTTTGCTCGACAGGAAATTCAATATGGACACCCTGCGCAGCCAATACTCCATGGCGATCAATTCGCTCCCGTCCCCGGCCGACCGCCAGGGGCTGACGGCGTTCTTCTTCTGGTCGTCCTGGGCCGCCACAACCGACCGCCCCGGCGAAACCGACGTGAGCTATACCAGCAACTGGCCGCAGGTGCGGCTCGACCCGTCCGGGGCACGAAGTACCCGGACGGGTCGAGCCGCTTCTGGCCGCTGCGTCGCGTCAATGGCACGCGGTTTGCATTTCCTTATATACAATCAGTCATCTCAGGGTTGAATCCCGCGCCTTCCGCGGCGGATAATGCGGCATTACGTTGAGCTGCCTGCTTTGGAAACCTACATTCTCATCCTCATCTCCACGGTGTTCGTGAACAACATCGTGATGGCCAAGATTCTCGGCCTGTGTCCCTTCATGGGCGTATCGAAGAAACTGGAAACGGCGATCGGCATGGGACTGGCGACGACATTCGTGCTGACCCTGGCTTCGGGCGCCAGCTATCTGGTCAACGAATACCTGCTCGGTCCCGACCTGTACTATCTGCGCACGCTGTCGTTCATCGTGGTGATCGCCGGAATCGTGCAATTCACCGAGATGTTCATCCACAAGACCAGCCCGATGCTGTACCAGGTGCTGGGGATCTATCTGCCGCTGATCACCACCAATTGCGCGGTGCTTGGAATCCCCCTGCTCAACGTGCAGGCAAAGCATAACTTTGTCGAATCGCTGTTCTTCGGCGCGGGCGGCGCGATCGGTTTCACCTTGGTACTGATCCTGTTTGCCGGCATCCGCGAACGGCTCGAGACGTGCGACGTTCCCTCCCCGTTCAAGGGCACCAGCATCGCGATGATCACCGCGGGGCTGATGTCGCTCGCTTTCATGGGTTTCTCGGGTCTGGTCAAATAATGTTGGCGGCAATCGGGGTGATGGCCCTCCTGGCCGTGGCGATCGGCCTGATACTCGGCTGGTCGGCCATCCGCTTCAAGGTGGAAGGCAACCCGCTGGCAGACAAGGTAGATGCCATCCTGCCGCAGACGCAATGCGGCCAGTGCGGCTTCCTCGGCTGCCGGCCCTATGCCGAGGCAATCGCCAGGGGCGAGGCCGACATCAACCTCTGTCCGCCGGGCGGCGAGGAGGGGGTCAAGAAGTTGGCCGATCTGCTGGGGATCGAGCCCAAGCCGCTCGACGAAGCCCGCGGCACACCCAAACCAAAATCGGTGGCCTTCATCGACGAACAGGCCTGCATCGGCTGTACCCTGTGCATCCAGGCCTGCCCGGTCGACGCCATCTCCGGCGCCGCCAAGCAGATGCACACGATCATCGCCGCCGAATGCACCGGTTGCGAGTTGTGCGTGGCGCCCTGCCCGGTCGACTGCATCACGATGGTGCCGATCGCCGAAGACCTGCCGCACTGGAAATGGAAACATCCGGTGGTGATGATGAAGCAGGCTGCCAAAACGGAGAAAGCATGAGTCGCGAACTGTTCAAGTTCAAGGGCGGCGTGCATCCTTCCGAGCACAAGGCGGAATCGACTTCGCGCCCCATCCGTGCCGCCCTGCTACCGAAGAAGCTGGTCATTCCCTTGCGCCAGCATATTGGCAACCCGGCCAAACCGGTGGTCGAAATCGGCGAATGGGTTCTGAAGGGCCAGATAATCGCAGCCGCCGACGGCTATATCTCGACGGCAGTCCATGCCTCCAGTTCGGGTACGGTCACGGCCATTGACCTGCAACCGGTCCCGCATATCTCCGGCCTGCCCGACCTGTGCATCACAATCGAGACCGATGGCCGCGACGAGTGGATCGCCCACGCGCCACTCGACTACCAGGCGATGGCACCCACCGATCTGCGCATGCAGCTGCGCGATCTGGGACTGGCCGGTCTCGGCGGCGCGGTCTTTCCCAGTGCGGTCAAGCTCGATCCCGGTGCATCCCGCGCCTGTCCCACACTCATCATCAACGGCGCCGAATGCGAACCGTGGATCACCTGCGACGACATGCTGATGCGCGCCCATGCCGACGAAATCCTGCAGGGCGTGGCGATCATGCGCCACCTGCTGGGCAGCACTGAGGTTCTCGTCGGCATCGAAGACAACAAGCCCGAGGCCATCGCCGCCATGCAAACGGCCGCAGCCGGGATGGATTTTCCGGTCGAAGTCGTGACGGTACCGACGCACTACCCGGGTGGCGGCGCCAAGCAGATGATCCAGGTGCTCACCGGCAAGCAAGTCCCGTCCGGCAAATTGTCGACCGACATTGGCATCCAGGTCTTCAACGTCGGCACGGCGTATGCACTGGCGCGTGCAATACACCATGGCGAACCGCTGATCTCGCGCCTGGTCACCGTCACCGGACACGTATTGCGCGCACAAAACTTCGAGGTGCTGATCGGTACCCCGATGCACACGCTGATCGCCTTGGCGGGCGATCGCGACGGCGCCACCGGCGTGCTGATGGGCGGACCGATGATGGGCGTGCCGGTGCCGGATCTCGACGTGCCGGTGGTCAAGGCCACCAACTGCATCCTGGTCAAATCCGCGGAACTGTTCCCGCCCCTGCCGAGTGCCATGCCATGCATTCGCTGCACTCGCTGCGCCGACGCCTGCCCGGCCGAACTGCAGCCGCAGGAGCTGTTCCGCTTCGCCAAGGCCGGCGATTTCGGCCGCGCACAGGAATACCACCTGTTCGACTGCATCGAATGCGGCGCTTGCAGTTACGTCTGCCCCAGTAATATTCCGCTGGTCGACTTCTATCGCTATGCCAAGAGCGAAATCTGGGCGCGCGAGAAGGACAAGCGCGCCGCCGACCTGGCGCGCGAGCGCCACGAATTCCGCCAGTTCCGGCAGGAGCGCGAGAAAAAGGAAAAGGCCGAGAAGCTGGCGGCCAAGGCGCAGGCCGCTCGGGCCCAGGCTGCGCTGGATCAAACGCGGCGCGCCGAACTCGCGGCCGCCCCGGCCGCCGAAGACGCTGCGGTCAGCGAGGCCGACGCCAAGAAAGCGCTGATCACCGCCGCACTGGCGCGCGCGCAGACGAAAAAATCTGATGCCGCACCAAAGAACATCGAGCAACTGACCCCCGAGCAACAGCACCAGATCGAGGAGATCGAGGCGCGCCGGATCAAGATCCGCGAACTGGCACGTAATCCACTGGAATCCGACGAGAAGACCTCCTGATGCCCTCTCCCTTCATTCTTGACCGCTCCAGCGTCACCCAGGTCATGGCCTGGGTGCTGGCGGCCCTGCTGCCCGGCATCGTCACCTACGTCTGGCTGTTCGGGCCGGGCATCCTCGTCACGCTGTCGCTCGCCACCGTCACCGCACTGGCCGCCGAAGCGGCCATGCTGAAGGCGCGCGGCTATCCGGCCAAGCCCTTCCTCACCGATCTCTCCGCCATCGTCACCGCCTGGCTGCTGGCGCTGTCGCTGCCCTCGCTGGCGCCGTGGTGGCTAATCGTCACCGGCACGCTGTTCGCCATCGTGGTGGCCAAGCATCTGTATGGCGGGCTGGGCCAGAACATTTTCAACCCGGCCATGGTCGGCTACGCCGTGCTGATCGTGTCGTTTCCGGTGCAGATGACGCAGTGGGTCGGGCCGAACGAGCTGACTACAGCACACCTCACGCTGGCGCAAAGCGCAACCGTCATTTTCGGCGGCGACGTGTCCCCGACCACGCTCGATGCCGTCACCATGGCCACCCCGCTGGATGCGTTGCGAACCGGGCTGTTGCAGCAACTGACCGTCGACGAAGTGATGACGCACCCAATTTTCGGTTATTACGGCGGCGTGGGCTTCGAGTGGCTGGCGGGTGCGTTTCTGCTGGGTGGCCTGCTGCTGTGGGCCTTGCGCATCATCGGCTGGCAAGTGCCGCTGGCCTTTCTGGCCGGGATCTGGCTCACGGCTGGCTTCCTGAACTTCTTCGACGCCGGCCGGTTCGGTCCGCCCTGGTTTCACCTGTTTGCACCTTCGGTCATGCTGGGGGCATTCTTCATCGCCACCGACCCCGTGTCGGGCGCGACCACCCCGCGCGGCAAGCTGGTCTTTGGTCTCGGCGCCGGGTTTCTCACCATAGCCATCCGCACCTGGGGTGGCTTCCCGGACGGCGTGGCCTTCGCCATCCTGCTGATGAACCTGTGCGTGCCGCTGATCGACCAGTACACCCAGCCGCCCATCTATGGCGGTGCCGGCAAGGAACCGCGCACATGAGCGCGCACATGAGCATGACGGCCGCCCTCCGCAACGCGCTGCGCGCCGGAACGGTCCTGTTCCTGTTTGCGCTCGTCGGGACAGCCATCCTGGCCTTCACCCACGACCGAGCCAACCCGATCATCATCCGCAACCAGCAGGCCGAGAAAATCGCGCTTATCAACCAGGTGCTACCTGCTTCGCTCTATGACAACGACCTGCTGGCCAGCCAGCAAGACCTGCCGCCAGACGATCTCCTGGGCACGCGTCAGTCCTCATCCCTGTGGATCGCCCGTCGCGGCGAGCAGGTCACCGCCGTGGTACTGGAAGCCATCGCCCCGGACGGTTATGCTGGCGATATCGCCCTGCTGATCGGCATCGACATCGACGGCACCGTGACCGGCGTGCGCGTCACCTCCGATCGCGAGACGCCGGGCCTGGGCGATTACGTCGAACGCACCAAGAGCGACTGGGTCGACCAGTTTGTCGGCAAGTCACTGACCGACCCGGATCCCAAGCACTGGAAGGTTGCCAAGGACGGCGGCGCGTTCGATGCGCGTGCCGGCGCCACTATCACGCCGCGTGCGGTGGTCAAGGCTGTCCGTAGCGCACTCGATTATTTTGTGCGGCATCGCGCCGCATTTGTCGCGGCCCCTGCTGCCAAGGAGAACACCCCATGATGACGCTGAATGAATTCCGCAGCCTGTTCCAGAATGGCCTGGTCAAGCAGAACACCGGCCTGGTGCAGTTGCTCGGTCTGTGCCCCTTGCTGGCGATCAGCACCAACGTGGTTAACGCGCTGTCGCTGGGACTGGCGACCATGCTGGTGATGGCTGCCTCCAGTGGCACGGTATCCGGCGTGCGCCATTTCGTGCCACACGAAATACGCATTCCGGTGTTCGTCCTCATCATCGCCGCGTTGGTCACAGTGATCGATCTGGCGATGGATGCGTTTGTTCACCCGCTCTATCTGGTGTTGGGGATTTTCATTCCGCTCATCACCACCAACTGCATCGTACTGGCGCGTGCCGATGCGTTCGCCTCCAAGAATCGTCCGTTGGAGAGCGTGGTCGACGCTGTCGCCATGGGCCTCGGCCTGACGATGGTGCTGGTAACGCTGGGCGCGATTCGCGAACTCGCCGGCAAGGGCACGCTGTTCTCCGGTATCGACATGGTGTTCGGTGAAGCGGCAAAAAGTTATGTGCTGCATGTGCTGCCCAACTACCAGGGCTTCCTGCTGGCGATTCTGCCGCCTGGCGCCTTCATTGCACTAGGACTGCTCATCGCCGCGCACAACTGGAACAAGGCGCGCGCCGAACAGCGCATCCGCGTCGCGGTGCCGATAGCGGCATGAAACCGCCGCTGAAAAAGCGCCTGCAAGAACAGTGATCCCGCCACGATGAACCCGGATAAGCGCCACCAAATCTTCAGTCGCCTGCGTGCCGCCAATCCGCACCCCACTACCGAACTCGAATACACAACGCCGTTCGAACTGCTGGTGGCGGTGGTGCTGTCGGCACAGGCGACCGACAAGGGGGTGAACCTGGCGACGCGCAGGCTGTTTCCCGTGGCCAACACGCCCGCAGCGTTCCATGCACTGGGAGAGGCCGAGCTCTCTGAAACCATCAAGACCATCGGGCTCTACAAGAGCAAGGCCCGCCACCTCATCGCCGCGTGCCAGATGCTGGTCGAGCTGCACGACAGCCGGGTGCCGGCCGAACGCGCCGCGCTCGAAGCGCTGCCCGGCGTGGGGCGCAAGACCGCAAACGTCATCCTCAATACGGCTTTCGGTCAGCCGACCATGGCGGTCGACACCCACATATTTCGCGTCGCCAACCGCACCGGCCTGGCACGCGGCAAGACGGTGCTGGAGGTGGAAAAAAAGCTGCTCAGAGTCATCCCCGCGGAATTCCGCCTTGATGCGCACCACTGGCTGATCCTGCATGGGCGCTACGTGTGCCAGGCGCGCAAGCCGAAATGTGGTGAATGCCTCATCGCGGACCTGTGCGAATACAAGGGCAAGCTGGTTGCACCGGCCCCGACCGGGGCACGCGCCGGCTGATGTTCAATCCCAGCCGCGATCAGGTCCGCCAGTTTTTCTTCACTGTATGGGCGAAATACCAGGCCGGTCAGCCGCTGGCGGGGGCGGAGCAACCGGCGCTCGAGGTCGTGCTGGCACATCCCGAATACCACGCCCTGCTCGACCAGCCCGACCGCTACCAGGATCGCGATTACCTGCCGGAATCCGGCGAAACCAACCCTTTCCTGCATCTTTCCATGCATCTGGCAATCGCCGAGCAATTGTCGGTCGACCAGCCGCCGGGCATCCGCGAACGCTACGAGCGGCTGCTCAAGCGGTTTGGCAACGCCATGGACGCGCAGCATGACGTCATGGACTGCCTGGGAGAAATGATCTGGCAGGTGCAGCGCCATCAAACGGCATTCGATTCGACGGCCTATCTGAACTGCCTCGATCGCAAGCTCGGCGACGCCTGAACGGTTCCGGTCGCAGGGATCAAATCCGCGCACGCGGTCTTCATTTTGTCGAAATCCTGTCGTTATCCCTGTTGATAGTTTGACGCTGCCGAGAAATTATCTGGTGCCCGCACCGGTTCCGACTCGACCTTTTTGATTCGTGGCTGCCCTGTAAACAGGGCCGTCATTCACATTTGCTTCGCCACAAATGAATGATGACACAGGCTGAACAACTGAAACTTAGCAGCCAGCTTCCCTCGCCTCGCGGGGTCGCGCTGGCGATACTCGAGCTGTCCCGGCGCGAAAATGCGACGCTTGGTGAAATTGCGCGCGTAGTACAGACCGATCCCGCGCTGTCCGGACGGCTGATCAAGCTGGCCAATACCGCTTCGTTCGTCGCACGCCCAGTGGTGTCGATTCAGGAAGCCGTCGTCCGCCAGGGTATGGCAACGGTGCGCCATCTGGCGCTGGGTTTCTCGCTGGTGGACCAATACCGCGACGGCGCCTGCGAGTCATTCGACTACACGGGATACTGGTCGCATTCGCTGCTGATGGCGCTGTGCATGCAGGCTCTCGGTACCCGGGTGCATGTGGCGGCTGCGGACGAGCTATTCGTCTGCGGGCTGCTGGCACAAGTGGGAAAACTGGCGCTGGCGACGGCCTATCCCGATGAATACAATGCGGTTCTGCTAGCCCGGCAGGTCGATCCAAAGCGCCCGATCATCGCGCACGAGCGAGCCCGACTGGAAACCGACCATATTGAAATGGGCACCGTCCTGATGGCCGACTGGGGCATGCCCAAGACCTTCACCGAGTCGCTTACCCACTACGAAGAACCCGATCATCCAGGCTTTCCTCATGATTCACGCGCCAACAGCCTGATGTTGATGCTGCGCCTGTCGCACCGGTTGGCCGACCTGGGACAGGTCGATGCCAATACGCGTTCCGAGCGGCTGAAAGAATGGATGGCGCAGGCCGTTGCGCTTGATATTTCCCCGGAAACGGCCGGTAGTTTCATCGACGAAGTCATACACCGCTGGCGGGAATGGAGCGAACTGCTGAAGATCCCGGCCGTCGCACTGCCGTCGTTCACCGAGATCTGCCACGGCCACCTCGAGGCCGAAAGCCAGGATCAAGATGGCGAAGTGGCGGATATCGAGATGCCGTTGCGCATCGTGGTGGCGGATAGCGATGCTGCCCGCCGCCGCCAGCTCATGGCCTTGTTGATCGAGAACAGCGAGCATACGGTTTATCCGGCTGAGAACGGCAACGTTGCGCTGGCCCTGACGCTGGAAGTGCTGCCCCATGTCATCATCGCGCATTACGACCTGCCCCTGCTCGACGGCCTGGAATTGTGCCAGGCCTTGCGCGCCACCGATGACGGTCGGCGCATGCACATCCTGATGACATCCGACGACCACGGCGAAGAACAACTGAGCCGCGCCTACGAGGCGGATTCCGACGGCTATCTGCCCGGTAACCTCAGCGCCAAGGATCTGCACACCCGCCTGCGCGCCGCCCAGCGCATGATCAATCTGCAAAGTGCGTGGGAAAAGGATCGCGCGCAGCTGCGCCAGATCGCGGCGGAACTGGCGGTGGCCAACCGGCGACTGGCCAATGCCGCGCTGACTGATCTGCTGACCGGACTACCGAACCGCCGTTCGGCCATGGAGCAGCTCGAGCAGGCATGGAGCGCAGCTTCACGCTCAGGCCAGCCGATTGCCGTGATGGTGATCGACATCGATCATTTCAAGCATATCAACGACAGCTATGGGCATGCCGCCGGGGATCAGGCATTGCGCGAAGCCGCGATCACGCTTCGCGCCTCGGCACGCCGCGAGGACAGCGTCTGCCGTATCGGCGGCGAGGAATTCCTGGTCATTTGCCCCAACACCGATCTCGGTGCCGCGTTGCAATCGGCCGAACGCCTGCGTGCGAACCTGAACGCCAAACGAATCGCCATCGGAAACACGGAAGAAACCCTCACCGTCAGCATCGGCGTGGCCACGCGCGAATCCGTCACTGTCGACATCGATGCGCTGGTGAGCGCCGCCGACCAGGCGCTCTATGCGGCCAAGGAGGCGGGGCGCAACAAGGTTTGTACCGGCAGCGTAGTCTGTTCCATAGGGACTTCCGCGCTATAGCGGACGCGATATCTTGCGGAGGGTATCGTCCTCCGGGTGCGGCTCGATACGGAAACCGAGGCCTTCCACCAGTTTCAGCATGGCATGGTTGGTTTTCAGCACCTCGCCCTCCATCGTCTTCAGGCCGACGCCGCGCGCCACGTCCATCAGCACATTCATGAGCTTGTGGCCGATTCCCTGCTTCTGCCAGCGATCGTCGATCACCAGAGCGAATTCACAGGACTCACCCTCGGGGTTGATGGCGTAGCGCGCCACGCCCAGTTCGACTTCCTTGCCGTCGACCTCGGTCAGCGCCAACAGCGCCATTTCGCGCGCGTAGTCGATTTGGGTCAGGTGCGCCAGCGACGCGGGAGAAAGCTCGCTCACCGTATCCATGAAGCGGAAATACTTGGTTTCCTCGGACAGGCTGCGCACGAAATCCTGAGTCAGCTCGGCATCTTCCGGGCGGATCGGGCGGATCAGTACGTCGTGGCCACTGGGCAATTGCCAGTGCGTGACCAGATGCGCCGGATACGGATGAATCGCCATATGGCCGTAGCGGTCGGCGGTCGGCACACGCGGCGCGATGACGATGCGCGCATCCAGCGCCAGCGCGCCGCTCTCGTCCACCAGCAGGGGATTGATATCCATTTCCGCCAGCCAGGGCAGTTCGCAGATCATTTCCGACAGGCGCAGCAGCACGTTTTCCAGCGCATTCATGTTGGCCGGCGGCCGGTTGCGGAATGCACCCAGGAGGGTGGCGACGCGGGTGCGCCGGATCACGTCCTGCGCCAAATAGCGGTTGAGCGGCGGCAGGGTCACGGCGCGGTCCTGCAGGGCTTCGACATCGACCCCGCCAGCGCCGAACACGATAACCGGGCCCAGCACCGGGTCCGAAGTCATGCCCAGCAGCACTTCGCGCGCATGCGGACGAACCACCATGGGCTCGACGACGATGCCATCCAGCGTGGCGTCGGGGCGCAATCGCTGCACATCGGCCAGCATCTCGCCGAACGCCGCGCGCACTGCCTGGCCACTCGACAGGCCCAGACGCACGCCGTTGACGTCGGACTTGTGGGTGATGTCCGGCGAGTTGATTTTCATCACCACCGGGAAGCCTATCTGTTGCGCCATCAGCATCGCTTCCATGGCACTGCGTGCGATCAGGGTCGCCGCAATCGGGATGCGGAAAGCCGCCAGCAGCGCCTTCGATTCCACCTCGTTCAACAGATGCCGGCCGTGTGCCAACGCGCTCTCGATAATCAGGCGCGCACCCTCCACATCCGGTTCGGTCTGCTGCGACAGCGGTTCGGGTATCTGCGCCAGCTGGCGCTGGTTTTCGTAAAAGGCGGACAGAAAAGAGAACACCTCGACCGCCGGTTCCGGCATGGTGAAGTAGGGAATGCCGGCCTCTTTGAACAAGCGGCGGCCCGCGTATACCTGCGTCTCGCCCATCCAGCAGGCCAGCACTGGCTTGCTCGATGTTTTCGCGACTTCGATCACCGCTTGCGCCACGTCAGTCGGCCGGGTCATCGCCTGCGGCGTCAGCATCGCCAGCACGCCATCGACGTTGTCGTCGACGAGGCAGGTCGCCACGGCTGCGCGGTAGCGATCGGCCGTGGCATCGCCGATGATGTCGAGTGGATTGGCTTGCGACCAGTTGGCCGGCAGCACCGCATCGAGCGCCGAAATCGTCGCCGGCGACAGGTCGGCCATGCGCACGCCCAGGTCGGCCGCGAGGTCGGTCGCCATGACGCCGGGCCCGCCGCCATTGGTGACGATGGCAAGCCGGTTGCCAGTGGGCTGGATGTGCGTGGACAGAGCCCGCGCCGAAGAGAACAGCTGCAAAATGGTATTGACCCGCACCACGCCGGCACGCCGCACCAGCGCGTCGAATACCGCGTCCGATCCCACCAGTGCGCCGGTGTGTGACATCGCCGCCTTGGCACCCGCCGCATGGCGACCCACCTTGACCAGCCTCGATATACAGCAGCACGCCCTTGGTCTGCGTATCGACGGCAAGGTAGTCGAGAATCTCGCCGAAATCCAGATCGGCCGACGCACCGGTGGAGATCACGCTGGAAAACCCGATGCCGTTGGCTTCCGCCCAGTCCAGCATGGCGGTGCAGATCGCGCCGGACTGCGACACCAGCGCAAGATCACCGGCCTGGGTGACGCCCTGGCTGAACGTGGCATTGAGGCCGATCGACGGCCGCTGGATGCCCAGGCAGTTGGGGCCGATGAAGCGGATACCGTATTGCCGGGCGACTGCCACCAAGGCATCCTCCAGCGCCACCCCCTGCTTGCCCACTTCGCGAAAACCCGCGGACAGCACGATGGCGTGGCGGATTCCGCGCTGCCCGCATGCCTCCATGATCGAAATCACGGTCGATGCCGGGGTAGCGATCAGAGCCAGTTCCGGTACCGCTGGCAATTCGTCGGCTGACGCGTAGCAGCGTTCGCCAAATACCGTTGCATGCTTGGGATTGACCGGATAGACCTCGCCCTTGTAACCGGCATGGCGCAGGTTGCGGAAGAGGGTACCGGCGACCGAATCCTCGCGCTCGCTGGCGCCAAAGACTGCTACCGAACGGGCGTTGAACAAGGGATGCAGATAATGTTGGGGCATGGCTGGGTCGGACCGGATTGCTGCGGCCTGTCGATGAGATCGTGAATCAACCTATGCTAGGCCATCCCCTGCTGTCGCGCCATCCTGGCGGGCGTATAGTTGATTCATTTCTTCCGTCGTCTGCACCATGCACACTGCATACATTACCCATCCGTCTTGTTTTCGGCACAACATGGGCGAGTGGCATCCGGAAAGCCCCGCGCGCCTGCAGGCCATCGACGACCGATTGCATGCTGCCCACCTGTTCGACTTCCTGGCGCATCACGAGGCGCCGAGCGTGGAGCGCAACCAGTTGCTGCGGGTGCATGACGCCGTCTACCTCGATGCGGTCGAAGCCGCCGTGCCCGACGACGGCGTACACATGCTCGACCCCGACACCGGCATGAACCGGCACAGCCTGGAAGCCGCGCGCCATGCGGCCGGCGGCGCCGTGATGGCAGTCGACCGGGTAATCCAGGGCAAGGAAGCCAATGCCTTCGTCGCCGCCCGCCCGCCCGGACATCACGCCACCCGCAGCCAGGCCATGGGATTCTGCATCTTCAACAACGTCGCCGTGGCGGCCGCGCATGCGCTTGAACAATACGGCCTGGAACGCGTCGCCATCGTCGACTTCGACGTCCATCACGGCAACGGCACCGAGGACATCTTCCGCGACGATCCGCGCGTAATGCTCTGTTCCACCTTCCAGCATCCCTTCTATCCCTTCCGTGGCGCGGACACCGCCAGCGAACACATCGTCAACGTGCCATTACCTGCCGGCACGGTCGGCACCTCCTACCGCGAAGCATTCGCCACCCACATCATGCCGCGCCTAAATGGCTTCCGCCCGCAGATGCTGTTTTTCTCCGCCGGTTTCGACGGTCACCGCGAAGATGACATGGCGCAGTTCGGCCTGGTCGAAGCGGATTACGTCTGGATCACCGAGCAGGTCATGGGCGTGGCAGCGCGCCATGCCGAGCGGCGCATCGTCTCGGTTCTGGAAGGTGGCTACGACCTCAGCTCGCTGGGGCGCAGCGCAGCAATGCACATCAAGAGCCTGGCAGCGTTATAACTTCTCGTTTCAGGGGCTTCCCTGACTGAATCGACAGACGCCGCCAAACTGGACATGGCTTGTGGAAGTTCATGGCCATGACAGCGACCATTCTTGCTCAAACGATCCTGCTATTAGAGGGAGCGGCCACGCTGGAGGCGAAGAAAATGAAGTGGTGACATGAACCCGACCACATCAAAATCAGGAGTTTGATATCCCGAGGCGAGGCTGTCGGAATAATTTACGCATTCACGGATCAATTTACCTGAAACCAAATATCCTATTGTTTCTTAATAAGAAAATACCCTGGCAGCAATATTGCTTGATTCCCTCAAGACTGCTGCGCTGACAAGTCTCGACCTTACGCCTGCAAATCTTTTATTAAGTTCAGGGAGAAAAATTATGATCAAAAATATCCTGGCGACAGCGTTGGTATGTGCCAGCACAGTAATCGCCATACCCGCATTCGCAATCTCGGTAACCGAGTCAACCGATTTCCCCGGTTATCCAGATTTCCCTAATTATTCAAGTTTTCCTGGCCAGCCTGGCTATGATTTGGTCACGCTGGATCTTGGCATAAATACAGTTAACGGTTCGCTTGCGTCCTCTTGTTCATCAGGCAGTTGCAATCAGGGCGATGGATCAGATTCGCAGGACAGTTTCGTTATTCATGTGAGTGCCGGCAACCAAATCGATAGCCTGTTCGTCAGCACGTCGAATGTTTTCGGCCCTGACGGCTTCACAGCGAGCTTCGCAATGGACGAATCTCCCGACCACACTCCTGTTGCCTGGGACTACTACTTGCCACTCGGCTCAACGAGTTCCAATATTGTGCTTACACCGATTGGTGCCGGCGAATACAGTCTGAGCCTGTACGGCCAAGGTGCGTTCGATGACGGTCCATATTCATTGAACTACAGGATCGAGATGAATGTTTCCGCCGTTCCAGAGCCGGAGACCTATGCCATGCTTCTGGCGGGTTTAGGGCTCGTGGGGTTTGCGGTACGCCGCAGGAAGCAAACCAGAATCTGAGCTAGCCAGTCAGGTTTTCAATTCAGAAACGGGAGCTGCGGCTCCCGTTTTTCTTGGCCGGGCTTATAACATCCACCGGTTGAATCCGCACGCAGAAACCCGACATTCGATAACGTCAGATCGATCAGCTTGGCTACTGCCCAGCCGGCTTGCTGGCGCGCGCATTGGCCTCAAAGCCGCCCTTGGCTTTCCAGCCTTCGATGCCGTCCTGCAGCACTTTCACGTTGTCGTAGCCGAGCAGGCGCAGCGCGAAAACGGCCTGTGCCGACAACGAACCGGAGTTGCAGTACACCACCACCATGCGGTCGTGCGGGATTTCTGCGCGGCGCGCCACGGCCTGCCGCCACTCGATATTCACTGCGCCGGGAATGTGTTCCTTGTCAAACTGCGCGGCATCGCGCGCATCGACGATAAAGATTTTCTTCCAGTCGTCAGCCGGAATCTGCTCCGGCCAGATCAAGCTGCTGCTGTATTCAGCGAAATCCATGTATGCGGACAGCGCATCGACCACGACCGGGTTCTCTTCTGCCTGCGCAGGCGCTGCCAGCAAAGCGAGGCAGGCGCACAGGGCCATCATGATTTTGTTCATACTTACTCCAGTACCGAATTGAGTTGCAGTCTCGCAAGCCAGCAGAACAACGGCGATTCCAAGGTCTCGACGAGGCCCGTCATGGCTTGCGTAACCATGCAGTATGCCGCAAACGTCGTTGCGATATCTGTTGAGGTCAGGGTCATTCGACTTCTTGAAGCATTATTGTCAACTCGTCGCACGTCGAGCCTGGAATCGCCGCATTTCGCTCCCGATACAGGCACCCAATAAAAAACGGGCGCTCCATTCGGTAGCGCCCGTTTTCTTTCTCATTCCTGAAAATCAATATTTCAGGGTCAGTCCTTTCTGCTTGGAAAAATACGTCGTCAGATCCTGCATGTCGGTAGCGGACAGGGCCTGCACCTGGCCACCCATGATGGGATTCTTGCGCACGCCGGTCTTGTACTCGTGCAGAGCCTGGAGAAGGTAATCGCGATGCTGACCCGCCAGTTTGGGGAAACTCGGCACGGCGCTGTTGCCGTCCGCGCCGTGGCAGGCTGCGCAGGTAGTGGATTTGGCTTTGCCGGCTTCGTAGTCGCCGGAGGCGTGAACGGGAAGCGAAGCAGCCAAGGCAGCCGTCGCGAGGATGAGCAGCGTGGTTTTCATGGGTCTCTCCTCAGTTGGCCGGGCCGCTGTATGACGACTCGTAATAAGCGGCGAGGTCTTCCATGTCCTGTTCGGACAGGCTGCTTGCGATGCTCTTCATGCCGGAATTGTTGCGGTCACCATCCTTGTAGGCCTTGAGTGCCGCCACGATGTACTCCGCGTGCTGCCCGCCGAGCATGGGGACGCTGTAAACGTAGGGGTATACGGTGCGCCAGCCGGGGATGCCATGACAACCGGCACACATTGAGTTTTTGAGGTGTCCGGCCTTGGGGTCGCCCGCTGCCTGAACCGGCACCGCCAACCCCAGCAGCACGGACGCGATCAACGTCTTCGTGATGAGTTTCATCTTTCTCGCTCTCTCTGGTTGAGTTGTCATTGTGATCCCCATCTGACGCAGGGCTTGAGTCGATTATAAAACCGGACAGGTAGCCTGACGACCGCCCGACGTCCAAAAAATCCTTTTATGACAACTATCTATTACTTTATTCGCTAATATTCTACCAAGCTAATTTACTGGTGTCGGGCAGGCTTGTACTGGAATTCATCTGCTGTCTAGGTGGCGACGGGCGGGATGCCGTGCGTTCCAGAAGCGATCGGAGTTCTCTTTCGGATGCGTTCGTCGCCATTGCCACGGTGGCACGGGCGCCGCGTATTGCCAGAGCCCACGGTGGGCCTGCCGCGCCTGACGCTGCGCCGCCACCAGTTCCACAGTGTGCCGGGAATGCGAGGCGGCCCACGCGAAACCGGATCGCACCAGTTCCGTCCCGACCTCGTTTCCCGCCACGTTCATATACGCGATCGTGCGGCCATAAACGTCGGTCGCGACCGAGACGATCGTTACCCGCTGATTCAATACGCGCGCCGCCAGTTCGTGTGTGGCTGCGTCCCCGTAGGGCTGATCCCTTTCGGGAGCATCGATGTCGGCGAGACGGATTTTCAGGAAGGCGCGGCCGGACGATTGGGCATGATCAGGTTTGAACAGGACGGTATCACCGTCGATGACCACGATAACGATGCCGTGCATCGTCTCTGCCTGCGCAGGAGCGATACCCGCCCAGATCCCCGCGCGTCCGCATCGAGGGCGGCGATATTGGACGAGACGAAACAGCCGTTCGCCTGCTTGGCCACGCGCAGATGCCGCGTGCCACGTGCCGCTACCTGCGGCAAATGCGTGATGACTAGAACCTGGCGGGTTTCGCCCAGCCTGGCAAGCCGGCGCCCCACAGCTTCGGCCACGCTGCCGCCGATGCCGACGTCAACTTCGTCGAAGATCAGCGTCGGCACGCCGGCCACGCCCGACAGCGCCGTCTGGATCGCCAGACTGATGCGCGACAGTTCGCCACCCGACGCCACCTTGCCCAGCGGACCTGACGGCAGGCCGGGATGGCTGGCGACGAGAAAGCCAACGTCTTCCAGTCCGTGCGCGCGCGGTTCGCTAACCGGTTGCAGCACGATGTCGAGATGGCCGCCAGCCAGCGCGAGTTCGTGCATTGCCGCCGTCACCTGTTTCGACAGCGCAGCCGCGGCCTTGCGACGCTGTGCGCCGAGGCGTTTCGCTTCGCTTTCGTAATGCGACCACGCAGCATCCTCGGCTGCCTGCAGCGCATCAAGATCATCGCTGGCAGCCAGTTCGTCCAGCCGTGCCTGAAATCGCGCTAACAGGCCAGCCAACGCATCCGGTTGCACGCGATGCTTGCGCGCCAGGCGATGCATGTCACCCAGCACGCGGTCGAGCTCGGCGAGCCGCGCGGGGTCGAGATTCAGCTGATCGACATAGCGACGCAGCGCATGCACTGCCTCGGCCAGATCGGCACTGGCCGAATTCAGCAGCGCGACGACTTCGTCCAGGCTGCCGTCCACCGCCCGCATTGCGTCGAGTCGCGCGCACATGCCGCTCAGGCGGCCCGACACGGCTGCCTCGCCCTCGTCCAGCCCGTGGATCAGTTCATGGCTGCCTTCGAGCAGCGTAGTGACGTGCGCCAGTCGCCCATGCTCGGCCTGGATGTCGTCCCAGCGCGCCAGGTCGTCGCCCAGTGCACGTAGTTCCTCACCGGCCAGGTGCAAGTCCTCACGCTCGATCTGCCGTGTCTGGCTATGAGTTTCGGCGTCCTGGCGACGGTGCTGCGCGGTCTGCCAGCCATGCCAGGCCACGCTCACGGCAGCAGCCAGCGCCTGCGCGCCGGCGTAGGCGTCGAGTACCTCGCGCTGGGCCTGTGGTCGCAGCAAGGCGTGGTGTGCATGCTGGCCGTGGATGTCGAGCAGGAATTCGGCGGCATCTTTCAGTTGCGCCAGCGGCGCGGCGCTGCCGTTGATGAACGCGCGCGAGCGGCCGCCGGCCTCGATCACGCGGCGCAGGATCAGCGTGCCTTCGTCCGACACGAAACCGCCATCATCGAGCCAGACCGCCAAAGCCGGCAGACCCTCAATCGCAAATTCGGCAGTTATCTCGGCGCGCTGCATGCCGCTGCGCACCACGCCGCCTTCGGCACGGTCACCCAGCGCCAGGGCCAGCGCATCAATCAGAATCGACTTGCCCGCGCCGGTCTCGCCGGTCAGCACGGTCAGTCCCGGCCCAAAATCAAGCTCGACCGATTCGACCAGCAGGTAGTTGCGAATGGACAGATGCGACAGCATGGGAAGCGATGCAAGGCTCGCGCGGCCTTAAAGTTTCCTGCCCCAGTGCAGCTTTTGCCGCAGGGTATCGTAGTAGCTGTAGGAATGCGGGTGCAGCAGGGAGATCGGGTGACTGGCGCGGGTGATCCAGACATGGTCGCCGCTTTGCAGGTCGAAATAGTTCTGACCGTCGAAATGAGCGCGCGCGTCGTCCGCATAAATGAGATGAATCTCGATGCGCGACTGACTGCTGACCACGATCGGCCGTGCAGACAGGGTGTGCGGGCAGATCGGCACCAGCGCGACGGCCTCCAGCGTCGGATGCACGATGGGGCCACCTGCCGATAGCGAATACGCGGTGGTGCCGGTCGGGCTGGTGACCACCAGGCCATCGGCACGCTGGCTGTAGACGAACTCGTTGTTGATGGAGATTTCGAGGTCGATCAGGCGGCCCGAGCCGCCCTTGCCCACCACCACATCGTTGAACGCGGTGGCTTCGAACACCCGTTCGCCGCCGCGCCGGATTTGCCCGTTCAGCAGGATGCGTTCCTCTGCCACGTACTGGCCGCTAAGAATCTCGGCGATGGTATCGAACATGTGCTCGGCCGTGATGTCGGTGAGAAAGCCCAGCCGTCCCTGGTTGACGCCGATTATTGGCACCCCACGCGGCGCCAGTTCGCGCGCGATCGACAACATGGTGCCATCGCCGCCCAGTACCACCACGACATCACTCTCGTCCGCCAGGTCGCACAGATTGAGGGTCATGCAGTCGCTGATTCCGAAATGCTCGGCCGTCTGACAGGCGATCAGGACATCATGACCGCGCCCCCGAAGAAAATCCGCCAACGTGCGCACCGAGGCCTCCATGCGCAAGTTGTCATATTTGCCGACGAGGCCAACGGTTTGGAAAAGGGTTTGCATGAGAGGCGATTATATAGGGAGTGGTGGACACTAAGCAGTGAACTGAAAAGGCCAGTCTTCACCCGGCGCTTGCCGCTCACCCCTCGCCCCCCTATATAATCAACGCATGCTCAACGACCGCGCCCGTATCCTGCTGAAAACCCTGGTGGAACGCTACATCAGCGAAGGGGAACCCATCGGATCGCGCACTCTGTCGAAACATGCCGGGCTGGACCTGTCGCCTGCGAGCATCCGCAACATCATGTCCGACCTCGAGGAGATGGGCTTTGTCACCAGCCCGCATACGTCGGCCGGGCGTATCCCGACGCCGCGCGGCTACCGCTTCTTCGTCGACACCCTGCTGACCGTTCGGCCGCTCGCGCAGATCGAGGTCAGCCAGCTCGAAAACACCTTGACAGCGTCCGACCCGCAACGACTGATGACCGCAGCCTCCACGCTGCTGTCCGATCTCAGCCGCTTCGCCGGGCTGGTGATGACGCCGCGACGCAGCCCGGCGTTCCGCCAGATCGAATTTCTCAGCCTGTCCGACAAACGCATCCTGCTCATCATCGTCACCATGGAAGGCGAGGTCGAAAACCGGGTCATCGTCACCGAGAAGCCCTACAGCGCCTCCGCGCTCACCGAGGCGGCCAACTTCTTCAACCAGAATTATGCGGGTCACCGTTTTGACCAGGTACGCAGCAAGCTGCGCGACGAACTCGGCCGCATGCGCGACGACATCACCCGCCTGATGGCGGCGGCGGTGGACGCCGGCAGTCAGGCGCACGACGCCAACCAGGACAATGTAGTGGTGTCCGGCAGCCGCAAGCTGCTCGACGTGCAGGACCTCTCCAGCAACATGGGCAACCTGCGTCGCCTGTTTGACGCTTTCGAAAAGAAAACCGGCCTGCTGCAACTGCTCGACCAGTCGCGTACCGCCGCCGGCGTGCAGATCTTCATCGGTGGCGAATCCGAACTGCTGCCGCTCGACGAGTGCAGCCTGGTCACCGCACCCTATTCGGTCGACGGCCAAGTGGTCGGTACGCTCGGCGTCGTCGGGCCCACCCGCATGGCCTACGAGCGCGTGGTGCCGATCGTCGACGCCACCGCCAAACTCTTATCGAGCGCGTTGTCGCATCATTGATGAGCTATCTCAAAGAACCTGATTACACCCACGGCCAGCAAGCCCGCACCGGCATCCTGCTGATCAACCTCGGCACCCCCGAGGCCCCGACGCCGAAAGCGCTGCGCCCCTACCTCAAGGAATTCCTGTCCGACCCGCGCGTGATCGAAATCCCGCGTGCCGTGTGGTGGCTGATCCTCAACGGCATCATCCTCAACACCCGCCCGAAAAAGTCGGCTGCGAAATACGCGGCGATCTGGACCCCCGATGGGTCGCCGTTGAAGGTTCACACCGAGAAGCAGGCCAAGCTGCTGAAGGGCTGGCTGGGCGAAAAAGTCGCCTCGCCGCTCATGGTCGAGTACGCGATGCGCTACGGCAACCCGTCGGTGCCCGACACGCTGGCACGGATGAAGGCCGCCGGCTGCGACCGCATCCTCATCCTGCCCGCCTATCCGCAATACGCCGCCTCCAGCAGCGCCACCGCATTCGATGCCGCATTCGCCTGGCTGCAGAAAACACGCACTCAACCGGCGCTGCGCACGGTAAAGCACTATCACGATCATCCCGCCTACATCCACGCGCTGGCCACCAACATCCGCGACTACTGGCAGATGCACGGCCGTCCCGATGTGCTGGTGATGAGCTTTCACGGCGTGCCCCGCTACACGCTGGACAAGGGCGACCCCTACCACTGCGAATGTCAGAAGACCGGCCGCCTGTTGGCCGAAGCGCTCGGGCTCGAGCCAAAGCAATACCGCCTCACCTTCCAGTCGCGCTTTGGCCGCGCCGAATGGATCAAGCCCTACACTGACAAGACACTGGACGAACTCGGCCGCGCCGGTACCAGTCGCGTCGACGTGGTTGCGCCGGGCTTCACCTCCGACTGCCTGGAAACCCTGGAAGAACTGGCGATGGAAGTCCGCGCCACCTTCGTCGCGGCAGGTGGCAAGGAATTCCACTACATCCCGGCACTCAATGAGCATCCACAATGGATCGCTGCACTCGGCCGCATCGCGCTGGAAAACCTGGGCGGTTGGGTCAGCGATAGCTTCGACCACGACGCCGACGAGCAGGCGCGGCAGACCAGCAAGAACCGCGCGCTGGCCATGGGTGCGCACAGCTAAAAGCGGCTGGATCGATCCGCACAGACTTCAAATAAAAACGGGGCCGTGGCCCCGTTTTCAGCGATCACGCCAAGTAGAATCCGGGCGCCCTATACCTTCTTCACGAACTCCGACTTCAACTGCATCGCCCCGATACCATCGATCTTGCAGTCGATGTCGTGATCGCCCTCGACCAGGCGGATGTTCTTCACCTTGGTCCCCACTTTGACCACCGACGACGAGCCCTTCACTTTCAGATCCTTGATCACCGTCACCGTGTCGCCGTCGGCCAGCAGATTGCCGTTGGCATCGCGCACCGCCTTTGCATCATCCGTAGCCGCCGTTGCATCCTTCTGCCATTCGTGCGCGCATTCCGGGCACACGTACTGGGTGCCGTCGTCATAGGTAAATTCCGACCCGCATTGGGGACATTTGGGCAATCCGCTCATGCCATGCCCCACTGCCGGATTTCGCTGCCGTCTTTCATGTCCATCCCCTTTTCCTTGAATTTTTAATTGATAGAAGTTTCACGTGGTTTTATCCGCATCCAGCGTGTCGCTCCAGATATCGTAGGGCCGTTTCGGCCGCGGGACCAGCGTCAGCAGCAAGGACAGGTCGGACATGGCTTTTCTCTCTTTCCATTGACGCAACAATCACCGGATGAAACTGAACGACAACAATCGGGGGACCACGCTGCTGCCGCTTATTCCCGCTCGTACACCACAAAATCAAACTGTAGTGCATCGCCCTTCTCACCGGTGTGCGATTCACGCGAGATTTCCCTGAACGCATTGCGGTCGTAGTCGGGAAACCAGGCGTCGCCTTGCACGTCGATATCCACTTCGGTCAGGTACAGCCGGTCGGCCAGCGGAATAGCCTGGGCATAGAGTTCGGCGCCGCCGATGAAAAAAACTTCGTCAGTGCCCTCGCACAAGGCCAGCGCGGCGGGGATCGAGTCAGCGACGAGACAGCCGTCCTTGCAATAGTCGGTGTTGCGGGTAATGACGATGTTGGTACGGCTTGGCAGCGGGCGGCCGAGCGACTCGAAGGTCTTGCGCCCCATCAGGATGGGATGATTGAGCGTCAAGGCTTTGAAGTGCGCTAGGTCCTCCGGCAGCCGCCACGGCAGACGGTTTTCGATACCGATGACGCGTTTTCTGGCGAGGGCGGCGATGACGCTGATTCGGGGTTTGCTTTGGGTCATTGATGGACTTTTCTCTTCGATCGTTCGAGAGGCTCACGCTCAGGGCGAACGGTAGTTAAGTTCATGCGCGTTTGAAAACTGCTCGCTGCTCACCGCTTGCCGCTCACTCATACGGCCACCGGCGCCTTGATCGCCGGATGCGGATCGTAGCCAGTGAGCGTGAAATCTTCAAAGTGGAAACCGAAAATGTCCTTGACGTCTGGATTCAGCGTCATGGACGGCAGCGGGCGTGGTTCACGACTCAACTGCTCGCGCGTCTGGTCGAGATGGTTGAGGTAGAGATGGGCATCGCCGAGGGTGTGGACGAAGTCGCCGAGCCTCAGTCCGGTCACCTGCGCCATCATCATGGTCAGAAGCGCATAGCTGGCGATGTTGAATGGCACCCCGAGGAAGATGTCGGCGCTGCGCTGATAAAGTTGGCAACTCAGCTTGCCGTCAGCAACGTAGAACTGGAAGAAGGCGTGACACGGCGCCAGCGCCATTTTGTCGAGATCGGCAACGTTCCAGGCCGAAACGATGATGCGGCGCGAATCGGGATTAGTCTTGAGCGTTTTCACCACTTCGCTGATCTGGTCGATCGTTCCGCCGTCCGGCTTGGGCCAGTTGCGCCACTGATGGCCGTAGACCGGGCCGAGATTGCCGTGTTCGTCGGCCCACTCGTCCCAGATCTTGACGCCGTTTTCCTTGAGATATTGAATATTGGTGTCGCCCTGCAGGAACCACAACAGTTCGTGAATGATGGAGCGCAGGTGACATTTCTTGGTGGTGACGAGCGGGAAGCCTGCCGCGAGGTCATAGCGCATCTGCCACCCGAACACCGAGAGGGTGCCGGTGCCGGTACGGTCGTCTTTTCGGGTGCCGTGCTCGAGCACGTGGCGCATCAGGTCGAGATAGGGTTTCATCGTGGTGGCATCAAGGTTGAGCGGGAGCAGCCAGAGTCTGTCCATTATCGTTGAATACGGCATTGCCCTGAACGCCGTCGAAAAATCCGGTGAGCCGAGTGGCGGGCGACTGGCCGTAAACGTTCCAGAAGGCGATTTCAAAATCGGTGTTGGCCTGCACCGCCAGCACCAACTGGTGAAAACGCGCTTCGTCCTGCGCCTTCAGCCAGCCGACCAGCAGCATGGACTCGCGGTAGAACTCGAAGATGTTGAGCCCGAACGCACCCGCACGGTGGCGCCAGTCGGGCGTATCGCGCGCGACCAGATCGATCCTGCGTCCGGCACGAATCGCGGCATACGCCTGCGCGTCGCTCGCATACTCG
>CAJDWX010000003.1_pt1 | contig 24781 bp, 23 predicted proteins | sample 7391741 | NCBI WGS metagenome assembly CAJDWX01 (sample SAMEA7055741, study PRJEB34461) | soil metagenome | biome: terrestrial ecosystem; feature: Peninsula; material: soil | place: Antarctica | collected 2016
CACCTTGTTCAGGCGGGCCTCGACCCTGGGATCGCTGAAGGTCAGACGCTCCATTTCCTTGCACGACACGCACCAGTCGGCATAGAAATCGAGCATGACCGGCTGGCCATCGGCCTTGGCTGCAGCCAGCCGGGTCTCCAACTCGGCCACACTCTTCACTTTCTCGAATTCCATGCCTTCCTGCCCGGTGGCCATCGTAACGCCGCCCGCTCCTCCTTTGAAGACGCTGCCCTTATAGATTTCAAGCGGCTGCAACAGATCGCGACTGCCCGCCAGCATGCCGAGAATGATCGACAGACCCCCGATCAGCAGCACCACGCCGAGTCCTTTCCACAAGCGCTGCCAGCCCGATGCCTTCTCTGATAGAGGATCGAGCGCATGCAGATAGATCGCCGACGCGATCAGCAGCGCGGCCCACAGTAGCATGTTGACCCAGGCGGGGATGATGGGCGAAATGAGATAGATGGCGATCGCCAGCATCATCACACCGAAGAAATACTTGACGGCGTTCATCCAGCCACCGGCGCGTGGTAGCAGCGCCCCTGCCGACAGACCCACCAGTAGCAAGGGCACGCCCATGCCCAGCGCCAGCACGAACAGCGCGACGCCACCCAGCGTGGTGTTGCCGGTCTGCGCGATGAAGGCGAGCGCGGCGGCGAGCGGTGGCGCCACGCAGGGACCGACGATCACCGCCGAGAGCGCACCCATGACGAACACACCGATGAAATTGCCGCCCTTCATCTTGTTCGAGGCGTCGGAAAATTTGCTCTGGATGAAGCTCGGCAACTGCAGCTCGAAGAAGCCGAACATCGACAGCGACAGCAGCACGAAGATGCCGGCGCCGATGCCGAGCGCCCACGGATTCTGTAGCGCGTTGGACAAAAGTGTGCCCGACAGCGCCGCCGCCACGCCGGCGAGCGCATAGGTGATCGCCATGCCTAGCACATAGGCGAGCGAAAGTAGGAAGCCGCTGGCCTTGGTCAGTTCCTTCTTCTGTCCGGCGATGATGCCCGACAGGATCGGAATCATCGGGAACACGCACGGCGTCAGCGCCAGTAGCAGACCAAAGCCGAAGAAGGTGGCGACGACCGCCCAGAAGCTGCCGCCTTTCAACACGCGCTCGATTTTCGAGGTATCGGACTCGGCCACGGCAGTGGCCGGGGATGCCGTCGTATCGTTCGTCGCGACAGGCACGACCGCGCCTCCCGCCGCCACCAGGGAAAAGTCGTGCTCGATCGGTGGATAGCAGACACCGACGGCCCCGTTGCAACCCTGCCAGGTTGCGGCCAGAACCAGTGTCTCATCGCCGGTCAGCGCACGCGACAACGTGAGGTTGGTGGAAAAGTTGCGGTGGTAGACCTCGGTACGGCCAAAAGTCGGATCGTCCTCGATGTCGCCGGCCGGCATGTCGGTCTGGGTAATTTTGATGTCGGCCGGCGATTTGACCGTATAGGCCAGCTTGTCGCGATACAGATAGGTATTGGCGGTCGGCGCGTAGTCCAGCTTGACCGTCTGCGCGTCCGGCATGGCGGCGGTGACCTGGAAGGCCTCGTCTGGCGGCAGGAGTTGCGGCATGTCGTTATCGCCGCCCAGACTGCGCAGGCGATCCAGCGCAGACGATACCGGTGTGGCCGCTTTGGCGGCAGGCAGAACCGCCGCGACAACGGCCGCGGGCAGCTTGATCGCGAGGCTTTCGCTTTGCGGGGTGTAGCAGAGCCCGCCATCGGCGCAGCCCTGCGACACTGTTTTCAGGGTGACCGTCGTGACGCCGGCTTTGCGCTGGATCGGCAGTTTGATCCGCACATCCTTGCGGTAGGTCTCGACCGTGCCGAAATTCTCGTCCTCTGTGACCTTGCCAGCGGGCCGCTGCGGCGCCCCCAGCGTGGCGCCATCGACGTCGAACTTGAGCTTGTCGCGATACATGTAGTAGCCATCGGCGATCTGCCAGCGCGCTTCCAGCGTATTGGCATCCAGCGCACGCGCCGAGAACTTGAACGCCGCTTCGGGGTCAAGAAATTCTTCGGCATGGGCGGCTGGAAAATGCCCCAGCGCGCCCCCAAGTGCAATCAGTACGCTGAGCAAACGAATCCACTTAATCATGCTTTTCAGTCTCCTTGGCCACCCAGTCGAGATAAGCGGGCAGGCCATATGTTATCGGTACAGCGATCAGTTCGGGCACTTCGTAAGGGTGGTGCGCCCGGACGATCGCTTCGACCAGCGGGTAGTTTGCCGCCGTGGTTTTGATCAGCAGCGGGATTTCGTCCGCCGTTTCCACCGCATCCCGCCAGCGGTAGAAGGAGCGGCATGCCCCCAGAATGTTCACACATGCCGCCGCACGGCTCTCGATCAATGCGAGTGCCAGTTTCTCGGCATTCGCAACATCGGGTACATTGGTCAAGACTAACAAAGGTTCCATGTCATGCGCTTTGGTTGGATTGTGCTATTACTCTTGTCGTTTCCGGTTCTGGAAGCCATCGGCATTTTCTGGATGGCCGATGCCATCGGCGGCTGGGTGTTGCTGTGGCTGCTGCTGGCGGCCGTTGCCGGCATCCTGCTGATTCGCGCCGAGCGGGTCGTCTGGGGACCGCGCATGCTGTTTTCGCTGCAGTCCGGCGCGCATCCGCTGAAGTCCCTCTTTGCCAGCGGCCGCATTCTCCTCGCGGGCGGCCTGCTTGTCTTCCCCGGCTTCATCAGCGATGCCATCGCGCTCGTGCTGCTGCTGATCCCGGGCACCTGGGCCAGCCGCAAGGTCGACCCGATGCGCCCGGCAAACGACGATGTGCTGGAAGGCGAGTTCAAACGGGAACCGGACGACCGACTGCGCTGAATCATCCACTTCTCAAAACAGCTTCATCTGGCCGCGTTCCTGGCGGATCTCGCGCAGCAGGTCGTCCGAAGTCGGATAACGGTATTTCAGTCGCAGTTCCTGCGTGGTACGTGCATTCGATAGCTGACGCGACTCGCGCAGAAACGACAGCAGTGCTTCGGACAACACCTTTTCCGCTTCGGCACGATTCACACGCGGGGGGCGTGGCAGGCCGAAGGCGTCGGCACAACTGTCGAACCAGTCACCCATCTTCAGCGGATGCGCATCGACCGCATGGTAGATGCGCTGCGAACGCCCCCGGAACAGCGTCGCCCACGCCAGCCGCGCCAGATCGTCGGCATGGATGTGGTTGGTATAGCTGTCGTCGCGGGCGATCAGCGCAGGCGTGCCGCGCTTGATGCGTGCGAGCGGCAGGCGATCGGCAGCATAAATGCCCGGTGCGCGCAGGATGCTCACCTGCACGCGCAAGATCTCGCCCCAGGCGCGCAGCTGCCGCTCGGCGTCCACGCGCCGGATCGCTCGTCCGCTCACGGGCGCCACCGGTCGCGTTTCGCTGACCCAGTTGCCACCACAATCGCCGTACACGCCGCTGGTACTAATGTACACCAGCGCACCTGGCTTACCGCGTCGGATCAATGCGCGCAGCAACCGGGCCGTACGTGGATCGGTCGTACCTTCATTGGGCGGAGGCGCAAAATGGAACACGCCGTCGGCGCGCGGCAGGCGTTTCAGGGTGGCGGGGGCATCGAGGTCGCCGACGTAGGGCGTCACGCCCAGCGCGCGCAACGCCGCGGCGCGTTCGGGCCGGCGGATCAAACCGATGAAATCGGCCTGGCCGGCATAACGCGTCACCAGTCGCTCGGCCACATCGCCGAATCCCACAATTAATATCTTTTTCATTGCTTCAGCCTGTAACCCTTGAGTCGCAAGGGTAAAAACCCCGCCCGCTCGGGCGATAATCCATACGGTTACCACCGCATTTTAAGCGCACATCATGCCGTACCAAATCACCATCCAGCCCAGCGGGCACCAATTCACCGTCAATGACGATGAAACCCTCCTCGAAGCCGCCCTGCGCGAGGGATTTTCGTTGCCCTACGGCTGCCGCAACGGCGCTTGCGGCAGCTGCAAGGGCAAGGTGCTGTCCGGTCAACTCGACTATGGCGTGCATTCCGCCAGCGCGTTAAAGGACGAGGAAAAAGCGCAGGGGCGCGCCTTGTTCTGCCGCGCCAGACCGTTGAGCGACATGGTCATTGAGGCCAGGGAAATCGGCGCCGCCAAGGACATCATGGTGAAAACCCTGCCGTGCCGGGTGGAGAAGCTGGAAAAGCGGGCCGACGATGTGATGGTGGTGAAGATCAAGCTGCCGGCCAACGAGCGTCTGCAGTTTCTCGCCGGGCAGTACATCGAGTTCCAGTTGAAGGACGGCAAGTCGCGCAGCTATTCGATTGCCAACCCGCCGCACGACGACGCGCTGATGGAACTGCACATCCGTCACGTACCGGGTGGCCTGTTCAGCGATCAGGTTTTTACCGCTCTGAAGGAACGCGACATCCTGCGCCTGAAAGGCCCGCTCGGCAGCTTCTTCATCCGCGAAGATTCCGACAAGCCGATCATCTTCATCGCCGGTGGCACGGGCTTTGCACCGATCAAGGGCATGCTCGAGCACGCCTTCGCCGAACACACCGACCGCGAACTGGTCCTGTACTGGGGCGTGCGTTCGCGGAAGGATCTGTACATGGCCGAATTGCCCCAGCAATGGCTGGCCGAGCGGCCGAACTTCAGCTTCATCCCGGTGCTGTCCGACCCGCAACCTGACGATCAATGGCCGGGCCGGACCGGCTACGTGCACGAAGCGGTGCTGGCCGACTTTTCCGACCTGTCGGGCTATCAGGTCTATGCTTGCGGCGCGCCGCTCATGGTGGACAGTGCGCGCGACAGCTTCGTGGCAACCCGCAATCTGTCCGAGGACGAATTCTTCGCCGATGCTTTCGTCTATGCGGCCGACACGGAAATGGCCATCGCGCAATAACCCCATCGCGCAATAGCCATAGCGCAATAAAACGCCCGCTCGAAGCGGGCATGCCGGACGGCTTACAAATCCCCGTGCGCGCCCGCCTGGATGATCTCGATCAGCCCATCACGCACTTGCTTGATACGTGCGGTCAATTTGCCTTGCAGCTTCTTTTCCTTCGCCAGCAGGCTGACATTGATGTCCGGCATGATTAGCCAGCCCTTGCCGTTGGCATCTTCGATCATCGCGATGTGACACGGCATGTAGATAGAGAAGTCCATGCTCATATCGATCAACTCCTTGGCCGTCACCGCGTCGCAGAACTGGAAAATGGTGATGGTGCGCTGCGGCTTGCCCGTCACCGCTTCCACCTGCTGGGACAACGGCAATTCCGAAACCAGCTTCAGATTCAGCACGTTGGCCCGCAGGCGCATCGATTGGGCCGCATCGACAAGGCTGACGCCAGGGTCGATGGCCATCTTGTAAACACCGGTGGTCTGGCTCGACGGCTCGGCCTTGGGCGCGGCAACCCCGCTGGTGGGCACGAACACCAGGCCGCCCAGCACGATACTCAACACGGCAAAAAACGTACGACGCATGGCGCACTCCTTTAAAATATTAGGGAAATCTAAGGATAGCCGCTGCGCAAGACGGCATCCTAGTCCAGACGTGCCATCCGCAACCCTACTGTGCGCTGCACAAGGCCAGCGCCTTCTGATAATGCTGACAGGCCTCGCCGGGCTGGCCATTCTGATTCTTGAGTTCAGCCATGCGGATATGGCCTTCCGCGCTGGCGGCAATGGCGAGACTGGCTTCAAGATAGCTTTGAGCCTTGCCCCATAGCTGCTGCACGCTGCAAAGTTGCGTCAGTGTCAGCAGTAGCTGCGCATCGCGCGGGTGGACGTGCAGCCATCTTTCGGCCTGCTCGATCTGCCGGGTCGGATTGCTGCCGCGCACGTCGCCGTACAGGGTGACCAGATCCTCGTTCCACTCGCGGCTGAGCGCAGCCTCCAGCACGTCGAGCGCGGTATCGTGTCCACCGCGCTGCATGAAGGCTCGCGCGCCAGCACGCGCCACCCACGGATCGGTCTTGAATTCGGTCGGGATTTTTTTCCAGTATTCCAGCAGGCTGCGATCGTCATCGGCGCGGCGCTTGAGATTTTCTGCGTACACCATGCGTCGGTTCTGGGCAGCTGCGCCCGGCTCCAGCGCATTGCTGCGGATCAGTGCATCGAGCAGGCGTTCGGCTTCGTCCCACTGTCCCGTCATCTGCCGGGCCTTGAGTTCGAGCCGCTGCAGCGCGGTGTGCTGCGGCGCGATCTCCTTCGCACGATTGATCGCCACGAGGGCTGCCGTGGCATCCTTGCCATCGAGGCACGCCTCGGCCTCGAACAACTGCGCCGCGAGTTCGGCGCCGTGTTCGGTGGCTTCTCGTATATGTCGTTCGCGCTGCGCGCTCGCCCGCATCTCCTGTGCCGCACGAGCCGCCAGCACGCGCGCCAGACCGATCCGGGACTCGTCGCCCGTCCATTGCCCGAGAGACTGCTCGGCATCCTGATAGCGATATTCGATGTAGGCACGCAGGCCACCGACGAAATTCCCGTCGCGCTTGCGGGCGGCGCGGCGCTCGCGCTGCTCGCGCACGATGCTGGGCAGATTGAGCGTGAGCATGGCCAGCCGCAGTAGCACGATGCCACCGATCACCATCGCGACCACCGTCAGCACGAATCCGATGAAGGATATTTCCATCCGCCACGGTGGATAGACCAGCACCACGTAGCCCGGATCGTAGCGCCCCGCCATCGCCAGGGCGATCGCCAGCACAGCAACGATGAGCAGCGAGATCAGCCAGCGCATCACTGATTCCCCTTGTAGGCATCGAGAGCGGCCAGGCTGGCATCGATACCCGGCAGCTTGATGGCGATCTGCAAGCTGGACAGGCGCTTGACCTCCTTGATGGCGTCGGCGACCCCGGCATCGCGTGTATTGAAATAGCGTTCAAGCATGTTCAGCACCGCGCGCAGGTCTGCCCGGAATCCCGCCTGATCCTGCGACATCAGCGCCAGCCGCGCAGACAACAAACGCAGGCGCAGATTCTCGTGCAGAAAGTAAGCCTGGTCGGGTGGCAGCAGCACCGCTTCGTTGCCGTCCACGCGACGGATCTGCACCAGATGCTTCAACTCTGTCCACAGTTCCTGGCCGAAGTTGGCCGCCCGCACGCTGTGCGGCGCGGGTGCCGCCTCGGAGACCTGCGCGCTGGCCAGTGGCCAGTCCATAAGATGTGCCATCAGCGCCTCGATGCGTGCGCTCATTCCCACCTCGTCAACCAAGGGCGCCGCGCGCAGGTTGGCCAGATCGGCGGCGATGGCACGGCGCAACGCGGTGAACTGCGGTTTGTTCAGTCGCTGCAGTCGAGTGTCGGCACCTTCGAGCGCGATGATCGCCGCCTTCAAATTGCCCGTCAGCTGCAGCTGCTGCGCGGCGGTCAGCAATACCTGCTCGATTTCGGCCAGCGTCCACTGGTCGCGACCCTGCGCCAGATCCTTGTAGATGGACTCAAGTGCCAACTGTTGTTGCTGCGAGGTCACCATCTGGCTTTCGATATGTGCGACTTTTTCGCTGACCTGGCGCATCGAGTCGTCGGCGTTGCGTGCCAGCAGACGGGATTCGCTCACCTCTTTGCCAGATTCGGCCAGACGACGTCCCAGCTCGGTCTTCAGGTCGCGAATGCGTTCACGGCTATCTGACCACGACCATCCCGCCGCAGCCAGCGCCAGCACGGCTACCAGCATGGCGACAAGCGGCACCACATGGATGCGCGACTGCGGCGCTGCTGTCGGCGCGGGCGTGGGCGTAGTTACGGGTGGCGTGGACGAGGTTTCGGGGGTGTCATTCATGTTTAGCGCCTGTCTTATTCTTGAACCAGTTAACCAGACCATCCAGCAGGCCCGCATCGCCACCCGCGGTGGCGATGACGTGCGCAATGCCAAAGTCGCGGGCCGCCTCGGCGATTTTCTCATGCGGGGCGAAAAGCGGGGTGGTGGCCAGCAGGTGCGCGCCCGGTTCGCCCAGCAGCAGGGCCAGATTACGCAGCGTCTCCGCGCTGGCAATCGTCACCGCATCGATGCCGTCAGCCTGCCAGCGCGCCAGCAGGGGCGCGGGGTCGGTATAAGGACACGTGCGCTGGTAGCACTCCATGAACTGCACTTGCGCACCGCGCTCGCGCAGCGTGTCTGCCATCAGGGCACGACCGCCGACGCCGCGAACGATCATCACGCGCCGGCCGGCCACGGCTTGCAATTGCGGCAGTGCCAACAGTGCTTCGCTGTCCTGACCGTCCGGCGTGACGACGCCTTCAACTCCCCGTTCCGCCAACGCACGCGCGGTGCCGGGGCCAACCGCAAAAATCTGGAGCGTATCAGGCAAGCCGCCACGTGCACGGATCGCCACCATACCGAACTGCGCGGCATTGGGGCTGACAAAAATCGCGATATCGGCCGTGGCCAGATACGCAATCGCCTCCGCCAAACGATCCGCTGCAACCGGCTCGATGCCGAGGGCAGGGAACACGAACGCCGTCCCGCCCGCCGCCGCCACCTTCTGCGCCAGTGCGGCCGTCTGATGAGCCGGCCGCGTAATCAGCACGGTGCGGCCGGACAAAAACTGCGTCATGCAACAGGAAGGGCGTCGAGGATGGCGCGCGCGCCCTGCGCCAGCAACTTGTCGGCCAGTATCTGGCCAACCGCTTCGGGATCGGCCGCATCGCCTTCGGCATGATCGTGGATGAAGCCGCTGCCATCCGGATTCGCGACGAAGCCGTTCAGCACCAGCCGCCCGTCCTGCAGTACCGCGTGGGCGCCCAGCGGCACCTGACAACTGCCGCCGAGCACACGGCTGACCTGGCGTTCGGCGCGTACACAGGCGGCGGTTTCCGGATGGTTGAGCGCCGCCAGCATCGCCGCCACCTCGCTGCTGCTGCTGCGAATCTCGATGCCGAGCGCGCCCTGGCCGGCGGCGGGAATGCTGTCTTCCACGGAAAGCAGGCTCTTGATGCGGTCGCCGAGGCCGAGCCGCTTGAGACCGGCGGCCGCCAGCAGGATTGCGTCGAACTGGCCTTCATCGAGTTTTTTCAGTCGGGTGCCGACGTTGCCGCGCAGCGGCTTCACCGCCAAGTGCGGGTAGCGGGCGCGCAACTGGGCCTCGCGGCGCAGGCTGGACGTGCCCACCACGCTGCCGGGTGGCAGTTCGGACAGACGTTCGTAGCGGTTCGAGACAAAGGCGTCGCGCGGGTCTTCGCGCTCGCCGATCACGGCAAGGGTGAAGCCTGGCGGCAGCTCCATCGGCACGTCCTTCATGGAATGCACTGCCAGGTCGGCCTTACCGGCCTCCAGTGCGACCTCGAGTTCCTTGATGAACAAGCCCTTGCCACCGAGCTTGGACAGCGCGACGTCGAGTATCTGATCGCCGCGCGTGGTCATGCCCAGAATATTCACCGTGCAGCCAGGGTGCAGGGCGCGCAGGCGATCACGAATATGCTCGGCCTGCCACATGGCAAGGGCACTTTCACGGGAGGCGATGGTCAGGGTGTGCATGGCAGTAGGAATAAACTGTTTGATTTGGCAAATGATGGCGCGATACTGACGATTATGGAGCACCCGAAACCACTCAAAGGAATGGCGACAATCGTGCGGCAGAGCGCAACCTGGATTCTGATTTTAGCATGGGGCCTGGCGCTGTCCGGCGCTGCCCGCGCGGCAGACGGCCTGGTCCATGCAAAGGATTTCCAGGCCGACGCGCGCACGGCCATCAAACGACAGGTGCCCATCCTGGTCGTGTTCACCACGCCGCATTGCCCGTATTGTGAGCGCGCCAAGCGCGAATACCTGATTCCCATGTATAAAGATCCAGCCTACCGCAAGCGTGTCATCATTCGCGAAGTCACCATCGGCACCGACTATCCGCTGACCGACTTCGACGGCAGCGCGACCACCGAAGGTGCATTTGCCGCCAAGAACAAGGTCTTCATGGTGCCCACCGTCCAGGTCTTCGACACGCAGGGCAACGACGTCGGCGATCCCATCGTCGGCCTGTTGATCCCGGATTTCTATTTCGGTTATCTGGAAAACGCCATCGATGCAGGCGTGAGTAAAGTACGCGGCAAATAACGCTAATACCTGCGGCCAATCCAGCCTGCCCATCCCAACGCGCATCGGTTCTTCAAGCCCGGCAGACTGCTAGAATCCCGTCATGCAGGACGCGCAGACATGAAAACCCTTCTGGCAGACGATCACCCGCTGATGCGCGAAGGCGTGCGGCAGGTACTCTCGCAACTGGAACCGCGGGTCGAGATCATCGACGCCCACGATTATCCCAGCCTGTTTGCACAGACCGCGCTGCATACCGACCTCGACCTGGCGCTGGTGGACCTGAATATGCCCGGTTTCGTCGGCATGCAGGGCATTGAGCAATACCGCAGCCGCTTCCCCGACATTCCCCTGGTAGTGCTGTCCGCCTCCGAATCACCAAACGATATCCGCAATGCGCTGGAGGCCGGTGCACTCGGCTACATTCCCAAAGCCGCATCCACGGCCGTGATGTTGGCCGCCTTGCGGCAGGTGCTGGCAGGCAACATTTTCGTGCCGGCCTGCCTGGGCGACGGAAACGGCGGGCTGCATACGGTGGCGCCGGCCGATTTCGAGGCGCTGCAAAATAGCGGACTGACCGCGCGCCAGCTCGAAGTGGCGCGCCTGTTGGCGCAGGGCTGTACCAACAAGGCCATCGCCGGCATGTTGGCCATGTCGGAAAGCACGGTAAAAGTGCACATCGCCGCAATTTTTCGCGCCCTCAACGTGAGCAACCGCACCGAGGCCGTGCTTGCCATTCAACGACTGACTCAGGGTTCGTGACCTCCCTGCGCGCCTGGCTCCGCCGCCTGTCGCCTTCCAGCATCCGTAGCCGGATGCTGGTAATCGCCTTGCTGCCCGCGCTACTCGCTGAATTTGGCATGGTGGCCTACTTCACCACGCAGACGCTGACCAGCGCCGAAAACGCCCTTCACACACGGGCCACCAGCGCGGTCCGCCATCTGGCCGACACCTTGCCCTATGCGCTGATCAGCGGCGACATGGCATTGGCCCGCCACCTGCTCGAAACCGAGACCCGCAACAGCCAGCTGACGTTTGCCCTCATCACCGACGCCCGGGGACATGCGCTGGTCAGCACCGGTGACGCCCTGGGTAGCCGCTACCGCCAACGCAGCGCCATCCTCTTGCCCAGCACCGTGGCACAGGACAATGCCCTGATACCGGCTCCCCCTGCCTCTACCAGCGATCTACTGGGCGAGATCGAGGTCGGCGTCAAACTCGACCAGATTGCCGCGTTCAAGCACGACACCCTGATTAATGCCATCGTCCTGATGCTGCTGGCCCTGATATTGACCGGTGCGCTAGCCTGGCGTCTGTCCAATCGCCTGGCCGGCCAGTTGCAGCATGTCGGCCGCGTCGTGGGGCGGCTCGCCTGCGACGACCTGGCGGTGCGCACCCAGCTTTCGCCCGAAGGTGAAGTCGGCGCACTCGCCGCCGGCGTGAATGACATGGCAGAGGCCTTGCAGACGCATCGCGGTGAACTGGAACGACGCATTCGTGAAGCCACCGCCGATCTCGCCGCCAAAAAAGACATGGCCGAACGCGCCAATCAGGCCAAGTCGCGCTTCTTCGCCGCGGCCAGCCACGATCTGCGGCAGCCGCTGCATGCCTTGTCACTGTTCGTTGCCGCACTGAAGGCGCGCAACCAGCAGCCCGAAGCGCAAATCCTGATCGACAACATCGAAGCCTCCACCGCGGCCATGGAACTGCTGTTCAACGCGCTGCTCGATATTTCGCGGCTCGATGCCGGCACCATCGAAACGCACCCGGTGCATTTTCCACTGCAAAAGATGTTCGTCGACCTCAATCACCAGTTCAGCGCGCTGGCGGCGGAGAAGCAGCTGCGCCTGCACTTCCGTCCATGCGACGCCATCCTGTACAGCGATCCGCTGCTGATCGAGCGCATCCTGGTCAACCTGATCGTCAACGCTATCCGCTACACCGACGACGGTGGCATCCTGGTGGCCTGCCGACGGCGCGGAAACCTGGTGCGGATCAGCGTGATCGACACCGGGCGCGGTATTCCGCCCGACCAGCAGGAAAGTGTATTCCAGGAATTCGTTCAACTGCACAATCCCGCACGTGACCGCAGCAAGGGTCTGGGGCTCGGACTCGCCATCGTGTCGCGTCTCGGACGGCTGCTGGGACACCGGGTGGAACTGTGCTCACGCCCGGAACATGGCTCGACATTTAGTGTTGACGTTACCAGCGGAGACGCGCGTCTGATCCAGCCGCTTGCTCTCCCCCATTCGCTCGGTCCCATCCCGCCCGACGCGCTGGTACTGCTGGTGGATGACGAAAGTGCGATCCTGCGAGGCATGGCGGAGTTGTTCGACAACTGGCAGATCGATCTGGTCACCGCGCGCAGCGCCAACGAAGCCGAACACTGGCTCGACAGCCTCGGCCGCGTACCCGACGTCATCGTGTCGGACTACCGCCTGCCCGACGACACCGACGGCATCGAGGTCATCAGCCGCCTGCGACAGAAATTCGGCCGCGACATTCCCGCCATTCTAGTTACCGGAGACACCGCGCCCGACACCATCCTGCGTATCAGCCAGGCCGGGATTCCGATGCTGCACAAGCCGTTGCGCCCCGCCAAACTGCGCGCTCTGCTAACCCACCTGATCCAGCAGGCACGCACCTCCATCATGGGATAATCCGCTTTACCGTTCCCCGCTCCCCCCTCACCCCTCACCACTAACCCCCACCACCATGCACATTCACATTCTTGGCATCTGCGGCACCTTCATGGGCGGCATCGCCGCCATCGCCCGCGCAGCCGGCCACACTGTCACCGGCTGCGACGCCAACGTCTATCCGCCAATGTCCGACCAGTTGCGCGCGCTCGACATCGATCTCATCGAAGGCTACGACGCCAAACAAGCCGACATCAAAGCCGACATCTTCGTCGTCGGTAACGTCGTCAGCCGCGGCAACCCGCTGATGGAAGCCCTCCTCGAACGCGGCCTGCCCTACATCTCCGGCCCGCAATGGCTGGCCGACAACGTCCTGCACGACAAATGGGTACTCGCGGTCGCCGGCACCCACGGCAAGACCACCACCGCCGCCATGCTGGCCTGGATCCTTGACGACGCCCGCATGCATCCGGGTTTCCTCATCGGCGGCGTCCCACAGAATTTCGAAGTCTCCGCCCGGCTCACCGACACGCCCTTCTTCGTCATCGAAGCCGACGAATACGACACCGCCTTCTTCGACAAGCGCTCCAAATTCGTCCACTACCGTCCACGCACCGCCATCCTCAACAACCTCGAATACGACCACGCCGACATCTTTCCCGACCTCGCCGCCATCGAAACCCAGTTCCATCACCTGGTGCGTACCATTCCCGGCAATGGCCTCATCGTCGCCAACGGCGCCGATGCCAATCTCAAGCGCGTGTTCGAGCGTGGCCTGTGGACCCCAGTCGAACATTTCGGCAGCGCGGACGGCTGGACAGCTGGCGCCGCCGATGCACAAGGCGGCTTCGATGTTTTCTTCAACGGGATCCTGCAAGGCCGCGTGAACTGGGAACTGATCGGCGAGCACAACCGCATGAATGCACTGGCCGCCATCGCCGCCGCGCGCCATGCGGGCGTGCCCGCCGCCACCGCAATCGACGCGCTCGCCCGCTTCGAGAACGTCAAGCGACGCATGGAAACCCGTGGCGCGGTGCACGACATCACCGTCTACGACGATTTCGCCCACCATCCCACCGCCATCGTCACCACCGTCGAAGGCCTGCGGGCCAGAATCGGCAAGGGGCGCATTCTCGCCGTACTGGAACCGCGCTCCAACACCATGAAGCTCGGCGTTATGAAAGCGGCTCTGCCGGCGAGCCTCGCTCAGGCCGACCAGGTCTATTGCTATGGTGCCAACCTCGACTGGGACCCCGCCGGGGCTTTGGCCCCACTGGGCGAGAAAGCGCGCGTGTTCGACAACCTCGACAAACTCGTCAGCCAACTGGTGACGGATGCGCGCCCGGGCGACCATGTGCTGATGATGAGCAACGGCGGGTTCGGTGGGATTCACGCCAAGCTCCTGGATGCGCTGCATCATCACTATAACGAGGACATCGTGTTGAAGCAGGCGCATCGACACGGGGAATAGCGTAAGTCGGGGTAGCGAGCCGATCGCGCTGAGTCTGCGGAAGAGTCGCTGTATAGCGATTACCCACGCGACGTATTCCTGGCGGATGCTTTCGGCAGACAGTTACATCATTTAATTTCTATCGTTGTACGCTGATCGGCGATACCGAATGGCTGCAAAGGCACCGCTGGAGAATCAGCCCGGCACACCGCGTGAATTTCCGTTCATGGCCTGCAATCGTCACCCTTAAGGTTCCCCTAAGCTGGCACGCTTACAGTCTGCTGCATTCCCTCAGCGGCACCCGCCGGATAGGCCGAAAGGTCATGAAGCGCATGCAGGCCAACGAGGCGCCGCTGCGCATGACCGAAATCTGCTGGTTCGTGCACAAAGCACGACGAGGACACGGTGAAGATTTCGAAATGATTGTCCAGAAGGATGGAGCGAAACGATGCGCATATTGCTGGTGGAAGACGACCGTATGCTGGGCGACGGCCTGCAGGCCGGGCTGACCCAGGCGGGCTATGCTGTCGACTGGCTGCGCGACGGTGAGGCGGCGGTCGCGGCCCTGTCCACCGAATCGTTTGCGGCCGTAGTACTCGACCTGGGGCTGCCGAAGCGCGACGGCCTGTCGGTGCTCCAATGGCTGCGTGGGCGCCATGACGCGACGCCGGTACTGATTCTGACTGCGCGTGACCAGCTTGAAGACAAGGTGCGCGGGCTCGATTTGGGGGCCGACGACTACGTGCTGAAGCCGTTCGATCTGGACGAAATCACCGCCCGTCTGCGCGCGCTGGTGCGGCGCGCCCACGGCCGCCCAGAACCGGTACTCACCATCGGCGAGATTGAGCTCAACCCGGCGGCGCGCAGCGTGACGCGTGCTGGCCAAGTGGTCGAACTGACCGCACGCGAATTTGATCTGCTGCACCTGCTGCTGGAAAACACCGACCGCGTGATGACGCGACGCTCGCTGGAAGAACAGATCTACACCTGGAACGAGGCGGTCGACAGCAATACCCTCGAAGTCCACATCCATCACCTGCGGAAGAAGCTCGGCAATGAGCTGATCCGTACCGTGCGCGGTGTCGGCTACACGGCATCGGCAGGGTCCACCACGCAATGAGCCGGCCGTATTCTCTGCGGCGACGGTTGGTGTGGCTGCTGAGCACTGCGGTGGTGGCGATCTGGTTGCTGTCAGCACTGGTGGTCTACCAGCGCGCACACCACGAAGCCGACGAATTGCTCGATGCCCAGTTGACGCAGGTCGCCGATACGCTGCTGGCGATCGTGGCGGGCGGCGAGATCAAGCATTTCGTGAAGGGGCTTCACAAGCACGCCTCTGACTATTCGGTACCGATCGCATTTGAACTTTGGCTCAGCAAGAATGGAAAGACCCGACGCCTGGTGACGTCTCCCGGTCACAACGGATTTGGATCGGGAGCGATGCCGGGTTTCAGCGAACAGCGGCACCTGGGCGCGCATTGGCGGCTTTATACGGTGCAGGACGACGACGCCAAATACCGGGTCGTGGTCGGTCAAACCCATGCCGCACGCGAAAATCTGGCACGTGACGTCGGCCTGTCGCTGCTGATTCCCGCCATGCTGGCGCTGCCGTTGATGGCACTGGCGGTCTGGTGGGGCGTTGGTCGTAACCTGCGACCGGTGGATGCGGTGGCACGTCAGGTGGGGGCGCTCGATGCGCAGGCACTGACACCGCTCGACGAGTCGCCCGCCCTGCCGGTAGAAATTGCGCCGCTGCGCACCGCACTCAATGCGCTGATCCGGCGCATCAACGAAGCCTTCGACAATGAACGCCGTTTCACCGCGGATGCCGCGCACGAACTGCGCACGCCGCTGGCGGCGTTGAAAGTGCAGGCGCAGGTCGCGCTGCGCGCGCAAACGGTCGACAGCCGGCAGCACGCACTGGAACAGGTGATCGCTGGCGTGGACCGGATGACGCATCTGGTCGAGCAATTGCTGACGCTGGCGCGTGTCGATCCATCCTCACAGGGCAGCGCACCCCTGCCGCTGGATCCTGCCGAAATCGTGGCCGCGATGGGCGAAGAACTTTTGCCTCAGGCGCAACGCCAAGGACAAACGCTGGTGGTCGAGACAGTATCAGGATGCCATATTGCAATCACGGCGGCCTGGCTGCAAGTCGCGGTCCGCAACCTGATTGACAACGCGGTGCACTATGCGGGGGATGGCGCGCGTATCGAGGTGCGGCTCACCCGTGATGGGACGGACTGTGCCATCACGGTTGCAGACGATGGTCCGGGCGTAGCGCCTGCGTTGCGGCCGCAACTCGGCGCCCGTTTCGTGCGCGGCGAGGTTGATAACGAGGGATGTGGTCTCGGACTGTCCATCGTCGCGCGCATTGCGGCGCTCTCGCATGCGCGGCTTGAACTGGGTGACGGATTGCTGCGCGCGGATGGTGGCCGCGGATTCGCGGCCACGTTGTGTTTCAACGCAACGGCCGTTTCCGCCTGACAACTCGCCGCACCCACCCAGCACGCGATGCCATCGTTCACCATACCAGCCTGCCCGGCGAGCAGGAGGCAACAATTCGGGGCGCGTCGGCATCCTCAGGGACCGCGTCAGATCAAGATCCAGACCGCGTTCTCATTTGACTTCAACTAATTGTGGAGGGGAATTGCCGGGGGTGGCCGGGAAGGATGTACACGCTGAAATTGGAATCAAAAAGCGAAAGCTGACGCATAGCGGGTATGGGTTCCGTTCCCCTCACGACCGGCGTTTGCGCGGCTCATAATGCACCACGGCACGCATGATTTCGGAATAGGGGAAATCAGCGATGTCGCCGAATCGCTCCATGCCTTGCAGCACAGCCGCCGCGACGTCAGTGTCAGCGTCGGCGGTACCGTCCAGCGCGGCCGACAGTCCACGCACGCCGCCGCACTGGGCACGGATTTCCTTGCCGAACGGCCATGGCGTATCAAGTGTGATCCTGAGCGCAAACTGTGCGTTCTCGTGCAGGTCCCGGTAAAACGTCAGACAGTGTTCGCGCACCACGGGGTCGCCGCAACCAATCGCCTCGCGTTCGGCGAGATTCACCTTGCGCGAGCGGTCGCAACGCACGCAGAGAGACAACAGTGCCCGCTCGAAAGGACAACTGTATTCAATGTAGGCTTTTCTAGCCAGTCGATAAGCGTCTTCATTGTATTCAGCCATGGCAACTTAATCATTAATCAAAATCGATCAAAATCCGGTGCGCTCGCGCACTTCCCAGACTGCACATGCAAAAGCGGTTTATGAGCTGCTTTTACCATTCGTCGCCGGTCAGCCGCTGATCCAGCTCGCGCTCCGCCGTCAGTACTTCCTGCGCGACGATCTCGTTCTCGGCGAAGATCATCTTGTACTTATCACCTGTTTTGGGATCGAGCGTCTTGCGTAGTTCGTTGACGTGAGCCTTGGCTTCCTTGAAGCTCATCCACTCTCCCTGCTTTTCCAGCACTTTGAACATTCCTAGTCGAAAAACGTAGTAGGGCATGGTGATTCCTCAGTTCAGTCTACCGTGACACAGCTTGTACTTCTTGCCCGAGCCACATGGACAAGGGTCGTTGCGTCCGACCTTGGGATAGGCGTCGGCCGGAACCGGAACCTTAGCAGAGGCGGCCGCGGCTTCGGCAAAGTCCTCCGCCTCGTCGTAGCCGGCGTGCTCGAACTGCATGTTGGACGGTTCCTCGTGCAGTTCGACCGCCTGCACATCCTCGGGTGCGCGGATCTGCACGGTGGTGGTGATTTGCGTAACCTCGGCCTTGATCGCCGTGAGCATGGCCGAGAACAGCTCGAACGCCTCGCGCTTGTATTCCTGCTTCGGTTGCTTCTGCGCATAACCACGCAGGTGTATGCCCTGGCGTAGATGATCCAGCGCCGACAGGTGTTCGCGCCAGTGGGTGTCCATGCTTTGCAGCATCACCGCGCGCTCGAACTGGCGCAGACTGTCTGCGCCGACCTGGACTTCCTTCTCGCTGTAGATCGTGTCGGCCGACTCCAGAATTTTCTTGCGCAGGCCTTCTTCGTTCAGGGTCTTCTCTTCATCCAGCCACTGCTGCAGTGGCAGGTCAAGCGAGAATTGTGCAGCCAGCGTTCTTTCCAGTCCGGTCACATCCCACTGCTCGTCCATGCTGCCTGGTGGAATATGCAGATTAACCGTCTCATCCAGCACATTGTCGCGCATGGCGCGAACGGTTTCACCGATGTCGGCGCTCGCCAGCAGTTCGTTGCGCTGCTCGTAGATCACCTTGCGCTGGTCGTTCGAGACGTCATCGTATTCAAGCAACTGCTTGCGAACGTCGAAGTTGCGCTGTTCGACCTTGCACTGTGCGTTCTCGATTGCGCGAGTCACCCACGGATGCTCGATGGCTTCGCCCTCAGGCATCTTCAGGCGGTTCATGATCGCAGCGACGCGGTCGGACGCGAAGATGCGCAGCAGCGGGTCTTCCAGCGACAGGAAGAACCGGCTGGAACCGGGGTCGCCCTGGCGCCCGGAGCGGCCGCGCAGCTGGTTGTCGACGCGGCGCGACTCGTGGCGCTCGGTGCCGATGATGTGCAGGCCACCGGCCGACAGCACGGCATCGTGGCGCGGCTGCCAGTCGGTCTTGAGCGCGGCGATACGGGCGTCCTTGTCAGCGTCGGCCAAGGCTTCGTCAAGGCGGATCGTGTCGATTTCCGTCTGGATGCTGCCGCCCAGCACAATGTCAGTGCCACGGCCCGCCATGTTGGTGGCGATGGTAATACCGCTCGACATCCCCGCCTGCGCAATCACCTCGGCTTCACGCTCGTGTTGCTTGGCATTCAGCACATTGTGCGGCAGTCCGGCCAGGGTCAGTTCCGCGGACAGATGTTCGTTGGCCTCGATCGATGTGGTGCCGACCAGCACCGGCTGGCCGTTGGCATTACGCGCGCGGATGTCGTTGATCACCGCCTGGTCGCGTTCCTTGCCCGTCCGGTAGACCTGGTCTTGTTCGTCTTTACGGATCATCGGCCGGTGGGTCGGGATGACCACGGTTTCCAGACCGTAGATGCTCTGGAATTCGAAGGCTTCGGTGTCGGCCGTGCCGGTCATGCCCGACAGCTTCTGATACATGCGAAAGAAGTTCTGGAAGGTAATCGACGCCAGCGTCTGGTTTTCCTTCTGAATCGACACACCTTCCTTGGCCTCCACCGCCTGGTGCAAGCCTTCCGACCAGCGGCGCCCGCTCATCAGACGGCCGGTGAACTCGTCGACGATGACGATCTCGTCGTTTTGCACCACGTAATGCTGGTCGCGGAAATACAGGGCGTATGCGCGCAACGCAGCGTACACGTGGTGCATCAGCATGATGTTGGAGGCGTCGTAAAGACTCCCGCCGGGTTGCAGCAGGTCCATCTCGGTGAGGATGGCCTCGATCTGCTCGTGACCGGTTTCGGACAGCAGTACCTGGCGCGCCTTCTCGTCGACCGAGTAGTCGCCCTCGGATTCCTCGTCCTTCTGTCGGGTCAGTCGCGGCGGCACCGCGTTGACCTTGATGTACAGGTCGGTGTTGTCGTCCGCCTGGCCGGAAATGATCAGCGGCGTGCGCGCCTCGTCAATCAGGATCGAGTCGACTTCGTCGATGATGGCGAAGGCCAGCGGGCGCTGTACCTTCTCGCCCATCTGATAGACCATGTTGTCGCGCAGGTAGTCGAAACCGTATTCGTTGTTGGTGCCGTAGGTGATGTCGGCGGCGTAGGCGGCCTGCTTCTCGTCGTGCGGCATCTGCGACAGGTTGATGCCGGTGGTCAGGCCGAGGAAGCCGTAGAGTCGGCCCATCGATTCGGCATCGCGCTGCGCCAGATAGTCGTTCACCGTGACCACGTGTACACCCTTGCCCGCCAGTGCGTTCAGGTAAGCGGCCAGCGTCGCCATCAGCGTCTTGCCTTCGCCGGTGCGCATCTCGGCGATCTTGCCGTCGTGCATTACCATGCCGCCCACCATCTGCACGTCGAAGTGACGCATGCCGAGTACCCGGCGCGAGGCTTCACGCACAACAGCAAAGGCTTCCGGCAGCAGCGCGCCGAGCGCCTCGCCATTGTCCAGCCGCGATTTGAATTCGACCGTCTTGGCGGCCAGTTCGACATCGGACAATTTCTCCATTGCCGGTTCCAGCGCATTGATCGCTTTTACCTTTTGCAGGTATTGTTTGACCAGTCGCTCATTGCGGCTGCCGAAGACTTTCTTGAATAGGGATGGCAACATGGGGGATCCGAAATGTCCGCAGGACGGGTAAACCGTTGAATATTAGCATAGCGAAGCCGGCATTCCGTGACGCCGGCAAGTCACGCCCATGAGCGCATCGAGCCTGGCCGATCTGCTCGCCAGCCAACTACCGAACAGTTTGGCCGTGCGCGCCCGGGCTCTGCTCCAGACCCAGGCGGCGCTCGATCGTTCCCTGCCCGCCGCGCTGGCGGGGCACGTCCGCGTCATGCAATTGGAAAACGGCGTCCTGAGTCTCGCCTGCGACAGCGGGGCCGTCGCCAGCCGCCTGCGTCACCAGACCGACGTGCTGATCGCCAATCTCGGCAAGCGCGAAATCACTGCGACGACCGTGCGTGTCAGCGTCAATCCCGAACTACTGGCGCGTTACGTCCATCCTGTCGAGAAAACAGGCCTGCCGACCGCCGCACTCGAGAGCCTGGCACACCTCAATGCGGACATTGAAGATGGCCCGCTAAAGGACGCCCTGGGCAACCTGCTTCGCCACCACCGAAAAACCTGACAGGGCGGCGCCCTATCCCGCGCCGGTTCGATCGCACATCGTAGCGACCTAAATGTCCCACATTGGCTGAAACGAATCCACCCCTCGAAAGCAAAAAGGCCGCACCCGTGGATGCGGCCTTTCCGTGTACAGCCTTGAAACGTGCTTACTTGACGACCAGTTCCACGCGGCGGTTCTTGGCGCGGCCTTCGCGGGTGGCGTTGCTGTAGGCGGGCCTGGTCTCGCCGTAGCCCCTGGTGGTCAACCGATCGGTGGAGATGCCTTTGTTGACGAAGTAGTCGTACACGGACTTGGCGCGGCGCTCGGACAAGCCCTGATTATACTCCTCAGGGCCAGTACTGTCGGTGTGTCCGACCACGTCCACACTGATGTCCGTACGGTGATTCAGCACGGTCACGGCCTCGTCGAGGATGGTGATGGCATCCGAACGCAGGCGGGCAGAATCGAACTCGAAATTCACGCCTTCCAGGATCACCACCGTATCGCCTGACTGGGCTTGATCGAGTTGCTGCGCCTGCGAGGTCGTGAGCGCGGGTGCGACAGGCACCGGCTGCACGACCGGGGCGGGCGCCGGCTCCGGCACAGGAGCGGGCTCTGCAACGGGGGCAGGTGCGGGCTGGGCTTTCTGACCAAGGGCGATGTTCAATCCAACGCTGACGATCGCGTCTCCGAAGTTGTTCTCACGATACGCATTGGTGGAGTTGCCGTCCATGCGGTAGCGCGCGTCGGCGCGCAGGGAGATATTGTCGGTCAGACGCTTCATGATGCCGAGACCGATATTGCCCATCAGGCCGGTGTCATGCTTACCCGGAATGTCGGTATACATGGCGCCGATCCCCAGCACGCCATAGGGCGTAAAGCTGGCATTGCGGTTGAAGAGGTAGAGTGCATCGACGCCCAGACCCCACAGATCGTAACTGCCGCTACCGATATCGTTATCAAGCGAACTGCCCGTCAGCGACAATTCCATGTTCAGGTGTTCGGAGATGGGCTTGCCGAGCGCCAGCCCGCCACCCCAGCCATCGTCAGCACGACGATCGTTATCGGAGAAGGTGTAGTTCACGGTCGGTGCGACATAGAGGCGGTCGTCCGCCGCCTGCGCCTGCAGAACCGTGCCCGCAAGGGCGACGAAAACGGACAAGGTCTTGATACGCATAGCTTACTCCTCGGGGTTGCCGGACTGAAATGGGTGGATATTGATAATATTATGCAAATACCGCTCTCTGTCGCCAGGAGAGCGGTTTGACCCAATATTACCCCTCCGAACTATGTATAGATAGCCTCGATTGCCTTGTAAATACGTCATTACAGCCTGTGCTTTCGCAAGCATCGTCGCGAAAGACACGCTACTTCTACGCAAGACAACCTCCGTATCTCATTTTTATAGCATTAATCCCATCTGCGACTGTGGTTTTTCTGCATCATTGCTCATCTCAGCACCACCCGTTCCACCACAAACAGCAGAGCCGCGATAAAGCCGAATACGATCGCGAAACGCACCACACGCCCCAGGATCCCGAGGTATTTCCGGTTGCCGGTGAACAGCCAAGCCAACCCGAGTGCGACCACTGTGATGAGCAGAGCCACAATCAACAGGCGAACGACGATCATGCGGCTAGGGGGTGGAGCCGGAGGAAGGCGAGGGGAACGTCTTCGTTGCGCTCGAAGCTGACGAACTCCCAGGATTCCTGATGTTGCAGCAGTTCGCGCAGCAGCGCGTTGTTGAGCGCATGGCCGGATTTGTAGGCTTCGAAGGCGCCAATGACAGGGTGGCCCAGCAGGTACAAGTCGCCGATAGCGTCAAGCACCTTGTGCTTGACGAACTCGTCGTCGTAGCGCAGGCCATCCTGATTCAGCACGCGGAATTCGTCCATGACGATGGCGTTGTCGAGCGAGCCGCCCAGCGCAAGCCCGCTGTTGCGCAGGGCCTCGACCTCATGCATGAAGCCGAAGGTGCGGGCGCGCGCGACTTCCTTCGTATAAGCCGTATCGGCAAAATCGATGCTGACGGTCTTCCCGCTCTTGTCGAACACGGGATGCTTGAAGTCGATGGTGAATTCGACCTTGAAGCCGTTGTGCGGAACAAAGCGCGCCCATTTGTCACCATCCTTCACCTCGATCGGCTGCTTGATGCGCACATACCGTTTCGCCGCGCCCTGTTCGACGATGCCGGCGGATTGGAGCAGGAACACGAACGGCGCCGAAGAGCCGTCCATGATGGGAATCTCCGGACCGGTCAGGTCGACCAGCAGGTTGTCGATACCGAGCCCGGCAAGAGCCGACATCAGATGCTCGACGGTCGATACCTTGGCCGGGCCGAGCTCGAGCATCGAACACAGCCGGGTGTCGGTAACCAGAAACGGATCGGCCTTGAGTTCGACCGGCGGATCGAGATCCATTCGCCTGAACACAATGCCGGTATCGGGCCCTGCAGGGCGCAGGGTCATCTCGACCTTGACGCCGGAATGCAGGCCGACCCCGGTCGCCTTGACAGGCGTTTTTAGAGTGCGTTGTTTAATCATTCTTCCATTTTAACCGGTCGCGGGACAGGCAGCGTTGTGCGTGGGATCAAGGTAGGACCCGGTTCCATGCAGGCGAGTTCACCCGACCCCGAGGTTCTCCCGCAAGGAGTTCCTATCCACCATGAGCGGAAGCTCATAGTGGAATCGTGCGTGGCAATGCCCTCGCTCAGTCAGCTTGGCGGCGCAGGAAGGCCGGGATATCCAGGGTATCGATACCGGAATCGGTCATCGCCTGGATGGTGCGACTACGGCGACTGGTCATCACGCTGGGCAGTTCCTCACTGTTGCCGTTCACCATCATCGGCACATCGTCGGTTCCGGTACGGATGATCTGCATCGGCTTCTGGTTCTGCCGGGCAACCGGATTACCGAGGCCGGTGGCGACCATGGTGACGCGCAGAGCGTCTTCCATGCTGTCGTCGAGCACCTGACCGACAATGACAGTCGCCTCTTCGGCGGTGAAGCTCTTGATGGTGTTCATCACCTCGTGGATTTCCTTCATCTTGACGGTGGACGAGGCGGTGATGTTGACCAGCACGCCGCGTGCCCCGGCCAGATTGACGTCTTCCAGCAACGGGCTGGCCACAGCCTGCTCGGCGGCGATGCGGGCGCGGTTCTCGCCGCTGGCCTGTGCCGAACCCATCATCGCCATGCCCATTTCGCTCATCACGGTACGCACATCGGCAAAGTCGACGTTGACCAGGCCAGGGCTATTGATGACTTCGGCGATGCCACCGACCGCACCGTGCAGCACTTCGTTTGCGGCCTTGAAGGCGTCCAGCATGGAGACGTCGTCACCCAGCACCTGCATCAACTTTTCGTTGGGGATGATGATGAGTGAATCGACGTGACGCGACAGCGCCTCGATGCCGGCGTTGGCAGCGCGCACACGTTTGCCTTCGAACATGAAAGGCTTGGTGACGACTGCCACGGTCAGGATACCGAGCTCCTTGGCGACTTCGGCCACCACCGGGGCGGCACCGGTGCCGGTACCACCACCCATGCCGGCGGTGATGAACAGCATGTCGGCGCCGTCGATCAGTTCGGCGATGCGCTCGCGGTCTTCCAGCGCGGCTTCACGGCCGACCTCTGGATTAGCGCCCGCACCGAGGCCCTTGGTCACGCCGTTGCCAAGCTGCAGCTGCAGCTTGGCCTGGTTACGCCTCAACGCCTGCGAATCGGTGTTGATGGCGATGAACTCCACGCCACTCAACCCGGAGCTGATCATGTGATCGACTGCATTACCGCCACAGCCGCCCACGCCGATTACCTTGATCACTGCGTCCTGAGTGTCTACATCCATCAGTTCAAACATGTTGCTTCCTCCTTATTGCCTAATCAAAAAACCACACTCAAAAATCCTTTGACGCGTTTGCCTGGATGCGTCATCCATCCGGCACCGCCGCCAAATACCGTTTCAACGCTGCTGC
>CAJDWX010000019.1_pt1 | contig 23847 bp, 24 predicted proteins | sample 7391741 | NCBI WGS metagenome assembly CAJDWX01 (sample SAMEA7055741, study PRJEB34461) | soil metagenome | biome: terrestrial ecosystem; feature: Peninsula; material: soil | place: Antarctica | collected 2016
GGCCACCAGCACGATGGGGTCGCCGGGCAGCAGGCGGCCGACACGGTGGATCAGCGTCACGTCGAGCAGTGTCCAGCGCGACTTCGCCTCTTCGACCAATTGGGTCAGGGCCTTTTCCGTCATGCCGGGATAGTGTTCCAGCGTCATCGCCTGCACGTCGCTGCCTTCGTTCATGTCGCGCGCCAATCCCACAAGGCTGGCGATCGCACCGATATCGGTACGGCCCTGCCGGATGGCATCGACCTCGGCACCCAGTTCGAAGGCCTCGGCCTGGACTGCGATTTTCATCAAACCCACCTTCATTGCCTCAGCCTCCGGTGACCGGCGGGAAAATCGCGACTTCGGCGTTCTCGCTCAAAGCCACATCGAGCGCGACGACATCCTGGTTGACCGCGACCCGGAATGACCGGCCTGTCGCCAGTTCCTCCGCCCAAACATCGCCACGTGCCTGCAACTGGGCGACCAGATCGGCGACGGTCTTGCCGGCAAAATCCAGGGCTTCCTCGGCGACGCCGAAGCGCTCGCGCAGACGGGCGAAATACAGCATGTGCAGTGTCATGTCAGCAATTCCGAAAACGGGATAAAGCGAACCCAGTCGCCTGGCTGCACGGTTTGCCCGATCTCGAGGTCGACGAGTCCATCGGCCCATGTGCACGAGGTCAGGACGCCCGAGCCCTGGTTGGGATATAGCGCTGCCTGGCCGTTTTCCTGCAGGCGGGCGCGCAGGAATTCGCGCCGCGCGCCGGGTTTGGCCCAGGCAAAATCCGCCTGGACCGGGAACGCCCGATAGAGCACATCGCGGGCGCCCATGCGCTTCAGCAGGAACGGTCGCACGAACAGGCAGAAAGTCACGAAGGCCGAGACCGGATTGCCCGGCAGGCCGATAAAGTCGGCTTCATCCACGCGTCCGTAGACGAGCGGCTTGCCGGGCTTCATCGCGACTTTCCACATCTCGACGCGACCGAGCTTTTCGACCGCAGCCTTCACGTAATCCGCCTCGCCGACCGATACGCCGCCACTGGTGATGACGACGTCAGCCACACTGGCGGCGCCTGCCAGCGCGGCCTCGGTCGCTTCGAGCGAGTCGGGCACGATGCCGAGATCGATCAGTTCGCAGCCGAGACCGTTCACCAGCCCGATGAGCATATAGCGATTGGAATTGTAGATCTGGCCCGGCTGCAGGGACGTGCCCGGCGTCACCAGTTCGTCGCCGGTGAAGAAGCACGCGACTTTCAGCCGTCGGAACACCGGCAACTCGGCCAGCCCGACCGACGCCGCAAGTCCCATCTCGGCTGCGTCGATACGCGTACCGGCGGCGAGAATCTGCGCGCCACTTTCGATATCTTCGCCGGCGCGGCGAATATTCTCTCCTCGCTGGGGCAATGCGTTGATCACGACTTTGTCCCCCTCGGTGTGACAGTATTCCTGCATCAGCACGGCATCGGCACCCTGCGGAACCGGCGCACCGGTGAAGATGCGCGCGGCAGTGCCCGGTTGTAGAGGCTCGCCCACTGCACCGGCAGGAATACGCTGCGACACCGACAGCTTGACCCCGTTCGTCGCCACATCGGCAACGTGCACGGCGTAGCCGTCCATCGCGCTGTTGTCGAGCGGCGGCACGGTGATGACGGAAATCTGCGGTGCGGCGAGCACGCGACCGAGCGACGCGGTCACCGCAACGATTTCGGTTTCGTCGACCCCGCGCGCGCGTTCGAGCAGGGCATCAAGTAGCTGGTTGGCTTTGAGCATGGTTCAGGATGAAGTCGGTGAGGGATGAGATGGCATCAATGTCGATGCGGGGAAAGCCGTCTGGCGGCTCGACATCGGACGCCACCGCCAGAATAGTCGGGTCGCCAGGGAACAGCCAAGGTTTGCCGGTCTCGGCTCGATGCACTTCCAGCTTGGGGATCGCCTCGCGCTTGTAGCCTTCGACCAGCACCAGATCGCATGGCGGCAGTCGGGTCAGCAGATCACCAAGTCGGAACGGCTTGTCGCGATGTTCGCTCAGCACGGCGGTGCGGTGATCCGACGCCAGCAGAACCGTAGCTGCGCCGGCCTCACGCATCCGCCAGCTATCCTTGCCCGGGCGGTCGATGTCGAAATCGTGGTGCGTATGCTTGATCACCGCCACCTTCAGTCCGTGTGCAGCCAGTTGCGGCAGTACCCGTTCTATGAGCGTGGTCTTGCCGCTGCCACTATATCCCGCGATGCCGAATACCTTCATTGTCAGTCTCGCCGTGTCAGGCTATATTTGAGGCTATATCTTTTCATATATAACCCATTCCTGCCACCCCTTCTCATGAATGCAACCGTTCCCGCCAATCTACATGGACTCTTCGACCAGTTCGATCGCCGCATCGACTATGTGCGGCTGTCGGTAACGGACCGCTGTGATCTGCGCTGCAGCTACTGCATGCCGGAGGGCTTCAAGAGCTTCGAGGAGCCCGACCATTGGCTGAACTTCGACGAGATCGAACGTTTGGTCGGCGCATTTGCACGGCTGGGGGTGCGCCGCATTCGCCTGACCGGCGGCGAGCCGCTGCTGCGACGCAACATCGCCGAACTCGCCAGACGCATCGCCGCCCTACCTGGCATCGATGATCTGTCACTGTCTACCAATGCCACCCAGCTCGACAAGCACGCAGAGGCACTGAAGGCCGCCGGGGTGACGCGGCTCAACGTCAGTCTCGATTCGCTGCAGCAGGCGCGGGTCGAGCGCATCAACGGCCGCGACGTGCTCGACCGGGTGATGGCCGGGTTGGCAGCCGCCCAGGACGCGGGTTTTTCACCGATCAAGCTCAACATGGTGGCGCTTCGCGGCACCAACGACGACGAGATCGACGAGATGGTCGCCTTCTGCATGAAACGCGGTTTTGTGCTGCGACTGATCGAGGCGATGCCGATGGGCAGCACCGGGCAAAACGCAGAATATCTCGACCTGCAGCCGGTAAAGGAACGTTTGCGCCGGCAGTTCGGCCTGATCGAGACCACGTTTCCCGGCGCCGGCCCGGCGCGTTATCTCGGCACACCGGACGGCCGTTTCAATGTCGGTTTTATCACGCCGATTTCCCAGCATTTCTGCGCCACCTGCAACAGGATACGCATCGCCGTCGACGGCACCGCCTACATGTGCCTGGGGCAGGAGGAGAGTTTCGAGTTTCGTCCGCTATTGCGCACGGGCTGCTCCGACGCCGAGCTCGATGCGACGATCCGGCACGCGATCAATCTCAAACCGGAACGCCACGAATTCCTTGAAGCGCCGAACAAGATCCTGCGTTTCATGTCGATGACCGGCGGCTGAACCGCCTCAACCTGCGTCAACCGTGCGAAAGCCGGCGAAGGGATCGCGCCGCATCGGCATATAGAAATTTCGGAAACCGGGACGCTTGAGGGACGCATCGGTCATCGGCCCGCCGCCGCGCAATTCGCCATGCGTATGGAACCACGGCTGCGAATAGTCGCGATACGGATCAGGCACAAAACCCGAATACGGCACGAATGGGTCGCGTGTCCACTCCCACGCACCGCCCCAGCCGAATGTCTGCCGTGCCGATGCACGCTGCCACTGTCCAGCCGTAGGCAGGCGTCGTCCCTGCCAGGCCGCACAGGCTTCGGCTTCGTAGCGATTCACATGCAGCATCGGCGCTTCGGCTCGCAGGGGCAGCCAGCGGTCGAAACGTCGTACCTGCCAGACGCCATCCACCTGCCGCCAGTACAAAGGATGGCCCGCTTCGCTGGCCGTGCGCCATGCCCATCCTTCCTCCGACCACATCGCCTTGTCGCGATAACCGCCTGCGTCGACGAATTCGGCGAAGGCCGTCTCCGAGACAGGACCTGCGTCGATGTCAAAGGCCGGCACCGGAACCGTGTGGCGCCATTTTTCGTTGTCGAAGATGAAACCCGCATCGGTACCGCTGCCGAGCTCCACCTCGCCATCGGGAAAGACCAGGCGCGGAGCCGGCGAAAAGGCAACGGCCTCTACCTTCTCAGGCGGTGCATAGCCCAGATTCTGGAAGGCTATCCACCAGGCTTCGACATGCATCAGTTCGTGATAAAGGCTCAGTTCGGCGAAGTAGGCGATGTCATGATCGAATTCCGTGTGCAGGCGTTCGGCCACCGCGGCCGCCACCGCTTCCGCGTAAGCGTCGACCGCCGCCGGCTGCAGTAGAGGCAGGTCCCAGCGAGTGTCATGCGGTACGTTGGAGGAATCGTAGAGCGCATCCGCCCCGTTCACCAGGCTGGGTGCGCACGAGCCGTCGGGCTGCTCACGCAGGCACCAGCGCTCCTGGAACCAGACGATGTGCCCGTATTCCCACAACGGCGGATTCAGATGGCCGGCACGCGGTCCCAGCCAGCCGTCCGCGGGCAGCATGGTCATTAGTGCACGCAACCGGCCGCGTGCCTGCGCCAGCCGGTCGATGAGTTGCGCGGCAGGATATCCGCTAACGGGTCGTCGGTTCATGTATGTTATATAAAGAACTGTAGTCGCTTCATTCTAGACACCCACTCTCGACAGGCAAAATCGGACCATGAGCAATCCCTCTCCCAATGACCCCATCCGACTGACTCAACTCTCCCACGGCGGCGGCTGCGGCTGCAAGATCGCCCCGGCAGTGCTGCGCGACATCCTGTCTGGCACGCCCTTCGGCTCGAACCTGGCGGCCGCTTACCCCGACCTGTTGGTCGGGATCGAGCACGGCGACGACGCCGCGGTTTACCGACTGAACGACGAGCAGGCGATTGTGGCGACCACCGACTTCTTCATGCCCATCGTCGACGATCCCTTCGATTTCGGCCGCATCGCGGCGACCAATGCCTTGTCCGACGTCTACGCCATGGGAGGACGGCCGCTGTTCGCACTGGCCATCGTCGGCATGCCGATCGGCAAGATGTCCAACGATGTCATCCGCCAGATCCTCGCCGGCGGCGAATCCGTGTGCAAGATCGCCGGGATCCCGATTGCCGGCGGCCATTCCATCGATGCGCCAGAGCCGATTTACGGCCTGGTTGGCATCGGCGTGGTGGATCCGCGCAAGGTCAAGCAGAACGGCAACGGCCAGGCTGGCGATAGTCTCATTCTGGGCAAGCCGCTGGGCGTGGGCATCTACAGCGCGGCATTGAAAAAGGGGGTGTTGAGTGCGGACCAATACGCATCGATGATCGCTGCCACCACTCAGCTCAACACCGCAGGCACCGATTTGGGCGATCTGGCCGACGTGCATGCGATGACCGACATCACTGGCTTCGGCGTGCTCGGCCATCTGCTCGAAATCACCCGGGCATCGAAACTGTCGGCCCGGATCGAACTGGGGCGGCTGCCGCTGTTGCCAGGCGTCGGCGACCTGGCACGAGAAGGCCACATCACCGGGGCGAGCGAGCGCAACTGGGAAAGCTACGGCAGCGAGGTACAGTTCGCCGACGGCATTCCCGACTGGCAGCGTGCCCTGCTCACCGATCCGCAGACCAGCGGCGGGCTGCTGGTGAGTTGTGCGCCAGCAGCCCGGGATGCGGTGTTCGACATCTTCCGCCGCCACGGCTTCGAGCATGCCATGGAAATCGGCCAGTTGCAGACTGGCACCGACGTGGCAGTCGTGCCCTGAGACCGTTCATTCCCGGTCTCTTCCCGTTCCGTGCAGTGCTTTGCACGCCGGGATGTCGGACCGCTAGAAACCGGGTCCAGGCAGCGCCAGTTTCAGCGCGCCGAGTCAGGCTTCGTTGATGATGGATAGCGAGCGCTCCTCCACTACCGCGGCAGGCTGACTATCGAGCGAGCTCATGAAATGGCTTGCCTCCTGTGCATGTTCAGCAGCAGCGGCCGTCAACGAATGCTATCGATACATTAAGTAATGACATCTGTCGGCAGAACTCAACTGTGACAGCACCAGGGTCTTGGTTCTTTTCGTGTGAACCGGCGTTGAGTCTGGTAACCCTGACGCCATATGGGTGGTTCCTGGCGGGCAAAGACTTAAAATCCCCTCATGTCAAAACTTGAATCGCTGGTCTTCGATAACAGCTTCGCCCGTCTGCCCGAAGCCTATTATTCACGCGCCTGCCCCACGCCCGTTCCCGATCCCTACCTGATCTGCTACAGCCCTGAAGCGTTGGCACTGCTCGATCTCGACGAAAGCGAAATGACGCGGCCCGAACTGATCGAAATGCTGGCGGGAAACCGGCTGCTGCCGGGCATGGACGCAATGGCCGCGCTCTACGCCGGGCACCAGTTCGGTCATTACGTGCCGCAGCTCGGTGACGGTCGCGCGATCCTGCTGGGCGAAGTGAAGAATGCGGCGGGCGAAGGCTGGGAAGTGCAACTCAAGGGCGCTGGCCGCACGCCCTACTCGCGTGGTGGCGACGGCCGCGCGGTGCTGCGCTCGAGCATTCGTGAATTCCTGTGCTCCGAGGCGATGCACGCGCTTGGCATCCCCACCACCCGCGCGCTCGCCATCGTTGGCAGCGACCGCCCGGTTTATCGCGAGGATGAGGAAACCGCTGCGCTGGTAACACGGCTGGCGCCGAGCTTCGTGCGCTTCGGCTCCTTCGAGGTGTTCTACTACCGCAACCAGGTCGAACCGATCAAGCATCTGGCCGATTACGTCATCGCCCGCTACTACCCCGAGCTGGCCACGCTGACCGATCCCTATCCAGAATTTCTGCGCCAGGTCACGCTGCGCACCGCCGAGCTGATGGCGCAGTGGCAGGCGGTCGGCTTTTCGCACGGGGTCATGAACACCGACAACATGTCCATCCTCGGCCTCACGCTCGACTATGGCCCATTCGGTTTTCTCGATGCCTTCGATCCCGGCTACATCTGCAACCATTCTGACACCAGCGGGCGCTACGCCTTCGACCAGCAGCCCGACGTAGCGGCATGGAACCTCACCAAGCTCGCGCAGGCGCTGGTGTCGCTGATGTCGGTGGACACTGCATCAAGCGCGATCGGCGACTATCCGCAGGCATTCGGCAAGGCCTACCTCGAACGCATGGCCGTCAAATTCGGCCTGCCACCGGGCAGCGAAACCTCCACACTCATCATGGATGCGTTGCAGTTGCTGGCGTCGAACCGCGTCGACTACACAATTTTTCTGCGTCGCCTGTGCGATTTCGACCATGCCCCGGAGGCCCTCAACGCGCCACTGCGCGATCTCTTCCTCGACCGGGCAGGCTTCGACCCCTGGGCAGCGCGCTATGCCGCCGCACTGCGCCAGTCGGGTGCTGACGACACCGCGCGCCGCCAGGCGATGCGCGCGGTCAACCCCAAATACATCCTGCGCAATCATCTGGCCGAAATCGCCATCCGCCGCGCGGCGGACGAGCGCGACTACAGCGAGGTCAACCGCCTGCACGCGCTGCTGACGCATCCGTTCGACGAGCAGCCGGAATATGAAGCCTACGCTGCCGAGCCGCCCGACTGGGCGAGAAAGATTGAGGTAAGCTGTTCCTCGTGAACCGCATCACTGCCCTGTCCGCCTGCCTGTTGACCGCATTTCTGCTCACCGCCTGCAGCAGCCCGGCCATTCAGCGCAAAGACGGCAGCAGCAGCGTGCGCAGTTTCAGTCTGCGCAATCTCGCCAAAAGCGATGTCGACACGGTGATCGAGATCCATCAGCAGGCCGCCCTCGCCAGCCTCAAAACCCTGACCCTCAAACTCTACCGCCGCAATCCCGGCGAATGGCGAAAATCCGGCTATACCCAGGCCGACGAAGCGGCCGAGGCCGTGTTCAAGCCCTTGTCTCATTGGTATCTGTCCCCACAGCGAAATCTCGACTGGAAATCCAGCCTGCGCGATGCCTGGCGCGAGGACGACAGGGGCGACCGGGTGAAGGCGTTGATGAATGGATTGCTAGTCATGCACATGGCGGCATTCAATCACCGTACCGAGTTTTATGTGCTGAGCGATGTCGATGCACAGAAACTCTACAACGCTGCGCGCAATACCGAGGCAGTGGTCTGGAAACTCGGCACCGCCCGCAATGCACGCGGAGAGCCTATCCTGCTATCGAACGGCATCAACGACGCCGGCGTGGCCAACCTCAGCTTCGAACGCGAATTCGGCAAGCTCATCGGCAACCTGGACACGCTGGCCGGAATCGTCGAGGACAAGAGCAACCGCGCGATTCGCTTTGGTGTCGTCAATCTCACCAGCATGGCATTTCTGCCGATCTGATACATGACGGCCGACGCCTACGCCCGTTGCCTGTCCAGCGCCGATGCGTCTTTATAGTCGAGGTGCATTTCGTAGTAGCCGTTGATCTGCGAATGCGAACCGAGAATGTGCGCCATCAGACTGGTGTGGGCGCGCATGTGGCTCAGCAGGAAGATTCTGGCGTAGCGGTCGGGCAAGGCATTGATCGAATTCGGGCTCACCGGGTATCGCACGTCAAGTTGTCTCCGCCAATTTACGCATGACTATCCCTCCCGGAAAAAGAAAAGGGCCGCGATTGCGGCCCTTTCATTCAGCGGAAGCTGGCTTAAACGTGATTCGCTTTTGCCAAGCCTGCCTCAGACGGTATTTGCTTCTGCAAAACCTGGCTTAAGCGAAATTCGCTTCCGCAAATTTCCAGTTCACCAGGTTGTTAAGGTAGGTCTCGACAAACTTGGGACGTGCATTGCGGTAGTCGATGTAGTAGGCGTGCTCCCATACGTCGACGCACAGCAGAGCCTTGTCGCCGGTGGTCAGCGGGGTGCCCGCGGCACCCATGTTGACGATGTCGACCGAACCGTCGGCCTTCTTCACCAGCCAGGTCCAGCCGGAACCGAAGTTGCCCACGGCGCTGGTCTGGAAGGCCTTCTTGAACTCGTCCAGCGAGCCCCATTTCTTGTTGATGGCGTCGGCCAGGGCGCCGGCGGGTGCCCCGCCACCGCTAGGGGTCAGGCAGTTCCAGAAAAAGGTGTGGTTCCACACCTGGGCGGCGTTGTTGTAGACGCCACCAGCGGGCGCTGCCTTAACGATTTCCTCAAGCGACTTGTTCGCGAAGTCGGTACCCTTGATCAGGTTGTTGAGGTTGGTCACGTAGGCCTGGTGGTGCTTGGCATAGTGGTATTCGAAGGTTTCCTTGGACATGTGCGGTGCGAGCGCATCCATGGCAAAGGGCAGTGCGGGCAAGGTGTGTTCCATAGCTTTCTCCTAGTATTGAACAAACGGTAAATATAGTTCCTTATACCGAACATTGCAGATGCCGCAACGGCGACAAGGTTTCTGTCGTCGTAAAGAAAAAGGGCCGGCATGACCGACCCCGATTCCTGATTTGTTGGTCGGGGCGAGAAGATTCGAACTTCCGACCCCCTGCACCCCATGCAGGTGCGCTACCAGGCTGCGCTACGCCCCGACGAAGCCCGAGATTCTAACAGAGGAGCGGCATGGGACGGAAGGCCCCAAGAGTCTGATCAACCTATTTTTACACCCGCGACGAGCAATTCGAGGTGTGCACCCCACTGTAGTGTCGTTCACGGCAGCAGCTCGCGGCAAGGCAGGTGCAAAAATAGTGTGAACAGGCCCTAACCCAATATTTTCAGGACAGCGTTGATTTCGGCGCGCAATTTGCCGATGTCCAGCGAGGGTCCCGGCGAAGCGGCGACCGTGTCAGTATCATGCTCCAGGCGCTGCCGGGCGCCGTTGATGGTGAAGCCTTCCTCGTACAGCAGTTCGCGGATACGGCGGATCAGCAGGACTTCGTGATGCTGATAATAGCGCCGGTTGCCGCGCCGCTTGACCGGGCGCAGCTGAGTGAATTCCTGCTCCCAGTAACGCAGCACGTGCGCCTTGACGGCACACAACTCGGACACTTCACCGATGGTGAAATAGCGTTTGGCCGGGATCGGCGGAAGCTCACTCAGTGCTGGGCGTTCCAATTTGGGCGCCTTCGACTTGCGATTTGAGTTTCTGGCTGGCGTGGAAGGTCACCACGCGACGCGCGGAAATCGGCATTTCTTCGCCTGTTTTGGGGTTGCGTCCGGGACGCTGCGGTTTCTCGCGGCACTGGAAGTTGCCGAAACCGGACAGTTTGACGATGTCGCCCTGTTCGAGCGACAGGCGGATTTCATCGAAAAACGACTCGACGACGTCCTTCGCCTCGCGCTTGTTCAAACCCACTTTTTCGAACAGCAGCTCGGCCAGATCAGCTTTGGTAAGAGTGGTCATACGTATATATTTATCTGGGATGTCTGATGGAAAATCGTGTCAGGCACGCGCCAACTCAATTCTTGCGCTAAGTACGCAAACTGGCATTGCACTGACGAAGCGCGGCGCTGACCAGTTTCTGTACAGCCTCTTCCACATCCCGATCCGTCAATGTGCGTTCAGTATCTTGCATAACTACCCGTATAGCAAGGCTTTTTTGGTTTTCTGCCATACCCTTGCCGCGATAGTCATCGAACACCTCGATCGCTTGCACTTGGGCAGGCGCAACTTCGTGCAAGGCGGTGAGCAGTTCGCCGGCCGGCGTATGGGCATCCAGCACAAAGGCCAGGTCACGTCGCACCAGCGGGAATCGCGACAGACTGGCATGACGCGGCAAGGCGCGGCGGCTGAGCACCTGGCTGTCAAGCTCGAACAGCACCGGTGCGGCAGGCAGATCGAGCGCCTGGACCAGACGCGGATGCAGCGACCCGATCCAGCCGATGGTCCGGCCATCGAGCCAAAGTTCGGCACACTGCCCCGGATGCAACGCGGGATGCGTGCCGCGGCGTGTATCGAGCGGATGACCGAAAAGGCGTTCAAGGTCGCCCTTGAGGTCGAAGAAATCAATTCGGCGTGCCGCTGCACCCCACTGCTCGGGCAACACGTCGCCATAGGCCAAGCCGCCCAGCTTCATCGGCTGTGCGGTCTGCGACGCATACACCCGCCCCAGCTCGAAAATGCGTACGCGATCCTGCTGGCGATTGAGGTTGTGGCGCAGGGTCTCGATCAGGCCACCCCACAGGGTGGTACGCATCGCCGACAGTTGGCTGGCGATGGGGTTCGCCAGCGGCAGCGGACGGGCGTCGGCATCGAGCGCCGTTTCCCACGCCGGATCGACGAAGCTGTAGGTGATGACTTCCTGGTAATCCAGGTCGACCAGCATCTGGCGCAGCACGTCGTCGCCCAGCACGGTCTCGTCCTGCGGCAGCATGCGCGAAGGCGCGGCGGGAGGCTGCGCCGGAATGTTGTCGTAGCCGAACAGGCGTACCGCCTCTTCGATCAGGTCTTCCTCGATCGCGAGATCGAAACGAAAGCTCGGCGGCGTGACAATCAGACGATCCTCCTCGCGCTCGACGAACGCACCCAACGCAGCCAGACCGCGTACCACCTGGTCGGCGTCCATCTCGATGCCTGCCACCCGCGCCAACCGCGCCAACCGCAGTGTAATCGGCTGCCGCTGCGGCAACACCCCGGCGGTCTCGGTCACGGGCCCGGCCTGACCGCCGCAGATATCGATCAGTAACTCGGTTGCACGCTCCATCGCCCGGCGGGTCGCGCCAAAATCGACGCCGCGCTCGAAGCGGTGCGAGGAATCGGTAGACAGCCCCAGCCGTCGTGCCCGTCCGGCGATGACAGACGGAGCGAAGAACGCCGCCTCGAGGAAGACATCCACGGTGGCCCGCTCGACACTGGTCGGCAAGCCACCCATGATGCCGGCCAGCGCCACCGGGCCGCCGGTGTCGGCGATCACCAGCATATCGGGCGCGAGCTCGACGATCTGGCCGTTCAGCAGTTCAAGCGTCTCGCCCGCACGCGCCATGCGCACCTCGATGCCGCCGTTGAGACGCGACAAGGCAAAGGCATGCATCGGCTGGCCGAGTTCAAGCAGCACGTAGTTGGTGACGTCGACCGGCGCCAGTAGCGGGCGGATGCCGCTGCGCTCCAGACGTTCCGCCATCCAGCGTGGCGTGGTCGCCTGCGCGTTGATGCCGCGCACCACTCGCCCCAGATAGAGTGGACAGGCTTCGCTCGCCGTCACGCTGACCGGCATCGCATCCTGGATGCGCACGGCGACGTCCTGCACCTGTGGCAATCGCACGTCGGCGCCGGTGATAGCGCCGATTTCCCGCGCCAGTCCCTGCATCGACAAACAGTCGGCACGGTTGGGCGTGAGCTTCAGGGTGATGAGGGTATCGTCTAGGTTGAGCCAGTTGCGGAAATCCTCGCCCACCGGCGCATCCTCGGGCAGCACCATCAAGCCGTCTGCCGCGCCCTCCAGGCCGAGCTCCCGGGTCGAGCACAGCATGCCGAAGGATTCGACGCCGCGCACCTTGGCAACCTTGATTTCGATTCCCGGCAGGATCGCCCCGGGGCGGGCGCACGGCACCTTGAGTCCTGCTGCTGCATTCGGCGCACCGCACACGATAGTGACGGGCGACGCTTCGCCGACGTCGACCTGGCACACGCGCAGACGATCAGCATCGGGATGTTTGTCCGCCGACAGGATCTCGGCCACCACCACATTGCTGAACGGTGGCGCGGCAGGCGTCAGCGCCTCTACTTCCAGTCCTGCCATGGTCACGACATGGGCAAGCTGCGCGGTATCCAGCGCGGGATTGACGAGGTTACGCAACCAGGATTCAGGGAATTGCATGATGAATACGACCTAATTAATTGAATTGTTTGAGGAAGCGAAGATCATTCTCAAAGAATAATCGCAGATCATCGACACCATAGCGCAACATCGCCAGGCGCTCGACGCCGAGGCCAAAGGCAAAACCAATATAGCGCTCGGTATCGATGTCGACGTGCTTGAAGACATTCGGATGCACCATGCCGCAGCCCAGCACTTCGAGCCAGCCGGTGTGCGAGCAGACGCGACAGCCCTCGCCGCTGCACATCACGCAGCCGATATCCATTTCGGCCGATGGCTCGGTAAACGGGAAGAACGACGGGCGGAAACGCACCGGCAGATCGTCGCGCTCGAAGAAATTGCGCATGAAGTCGGCGAGCACGCCCTTGAGGTCGGCGAACGACACCGATTCATCGACCCACAGCCCTTCGACCTGATGGAACATCGGCGTGTGCGTGACGTCGGAATCGCAGCGATAGACCCGCCCCGGCGCAATGATGCGCAACGGCGGCTGGTGGGTCTGCATGTAGCGCACCTGGACTGGCGAAGTATGGGTGCGCAGCAGTTCGCCGCTCTGCAGGTAGAAGGTGTCGTGCATCGCCCGCGCCGGATGATCTTGCGGAATGTTGAGCGCGGTGAAGTTGTAGAAATCGGTTTCGATCTCGGGCCCGGTCGCCACCTCAAAACCGATCGAGCGGAATAGCGCCTGGATGCGCGTCAACGTGCGCGACACCGGATGCAGACCGCCGTGCCCCAGCCCACGACCGGGCAACGTCACATCCAGTGTTTCGGCCGCCAGCTGGCTATCCAGCTCAGCCTGCTGCAAGGCCTCGCGACGGTCCCTGAGCGCCGTTTCCACCGCCTGCTTGGCTTCATTGATGCGCGCGCCGGCGGTCTTGCGCTCGTCGGCGGACATCGTGCCCAGGCTCTTCAGCAGTTCGGTCAGCTGACCGCTCTTGCCCATATACGCCGCCTTGACCTGTTCAAGTGTCGGCAGATCGGGGCAAGCATGAATCGCATTGAGGGCGTCGGCAACAATTTCGTTGGGATTGCGCATGGCAGGTTTTCAGTTCGGGAATTGATCCGCGAAGGACGCGAAGCTCACGAAGAAAAAGCCATTCGATCTTCGCGTTTCTGCGCATTCTTCGCGGATAAACTCATTTAAACAACAACAAACAAAAAAAGGCCTTGCGGCCTTTTCTTGTTACTTCGGTGTCGCTTATGCCGCCAGCTTGGCCTTGACCTGTTCGACGATCTTGGCAAAGGCATCCTTGTCAAAAATCGCGATGTCGGACAGCACTTTGCGGTCGATTCCTATCTCGGCGCGGGACAGGCCGTTCATGAATACGCTGTAGGTCAGGCCATGCTGACGCGAAGCGGCATTGATACGGGCAATCCACAGCCTGCGGAACTGGCGCTTGCGCTGACGGCGGTCACGGTACTGGTACTGACCGGCCTTCATCACCGCTTCATTGGCGACGCGGAATACGTTCTTGCGACGACCGCGATAGCCTTTGGCGGCATCGAGGACTCTCTTGTGGCTGGCGCGGGCGGTTACACCCCGTTTGACGCGTGACATGTCTTCTCTCCTTTATGCGTAGGGCAACATGCGCGAAACGACTTTGTGGTCGCTGGCATTGACTGTTTCCATGCCACGCAACTGACGCTTACGCTTGGTGCTCTTCTTGGTGAGAATGTGACGCATGAACGCGTGCGAGCGTTTGAATCCGCCGCCGCCCAACGCGCGGAACCGCTTGGCGGCGCCGCTCTTGGTTTTCATCTTAGGCATGATGCTTCCTTTTATCTCATGCGGCCAGGTGACCCCACGACGTGGGATGCTTCACCTACCCGACTGCACGTATTATTGGCGTTGTGGGCCTGGAGGCCCGAGAAACGCCGATCTCGACAACCTTAAATCTTTTTCTTTGGCGCCAGCATCATCACGAGCTGACGACCTTCCATCTTGGGAAACTGCTCGACCACTGCGAGCTCGGCCAGGTCGTTCGACACGCGTCGCAACTGTGCCATGCCGATTTCCTGGTGGGCCATTTCCCGGCCTCGAAAACGCAATGTAATCTTGGTCTTATCGCCTTCTTCAAGAAACTTGGTGAGGTTGCGAAGCTTGATCTGGTAATCGCCTTCGTCCGTACCCGGGCGAAACTTGATTTCCTTGATCTGGACCTGCTTCTGTTTCAGCTTGGCGTCGTGCTGTTTCTTGCTTTCCTGATACTTGAACTTGCCGTAGTCCATGATCTTGGCCACGGGCGGCTGTGCCGTCGGCGCAATTTCAACCAGGTCCAGTTCAGCCTCTTCCGCCTGTCGCAGCGCATCGTAAATCTTCGCAATGCCAAGTTGCTCACCTTCCACACCGACTAATCGCACCTCAGGGGCTGTAATTTCACCATTGATGCGTGTCTGTTTCTTTTCTGTCGCGATGAGCTGTTCTCCAAATAAAAGCCTGGCGCCCAGCGCCGAGGCAAAAAAGGTCAAACAAATAAAGAAGGCGCGGGACCCGATCCCGATCACGGGGAGTCCCGACGCCTTGTTTGACCGCTATTACTGACGCGCCAGAACTTCCACTTTCAGGCGCGCAATCAAGTCATTCAAAACAAGCTGCCCCAAGTCCTGGTTGCCACGAGCACGGACGGCGACCAACCCGGTCTCCATTTCCTTGTCGCCCACGACCACCTGATAAGGCAGCTTCTGCAAACTATGTTCGCGGATTTTATAGGTGATTTTATTATTACTCAAGTCCGACGCCGCGCGGATGCCAGCCTCGCGCAAAGCCTGCACGACTTTATTGGCGTATTCGGCCTGGCGTTCGCTGATATTGAGGACCATTACCTGCACCGGCGCCAGCCACAGCGGGAAATTTCCGGCATGGTGCTCGATCAGGATGCCGATGAAGCGCTCCATCGAACCGAGGATCGCGCGATGCAGCATCACCGGCGGCTTGCGGCTGTTGTCCTCGTCGACGAACTCGGCACCGAGGCGCACCGGCATGTTGAAATCCAGCTGGATGGTACCGCACTGCCATAGGCGGCCGAGTGTGTCCTTCAGCGTAAACTCGATCTTGGGGCCGTAAAAAGCCCCCTCGCCCGCCTGCAGGTCGTAAGCGAGGCCAGTCTTGTCCAGGGCTGCCGCCAGCGCCGCTTCGGCATTGTCCCAGCTCTCGTCCGAGCCGACGCGCTTGTCTGGCCGGGTCGACAGCTTCACCAGTACGTCGTGAAAGCCGAAGTCTGCATAGACCTTCTGCAGCATGACGATGAAATCCACCACTTCCTGTTCGATCTGTTCCTCGGTGCAGAAGATGTGGGCATCGTCCTGCGTAAAGCCGCGCACCCGCATGATGCCGTGCAGCGCGCCCGATGGCTCGTTGCGGTGGCAGGAGCCGAATTCAGCCAGGCGCAACGGCAGATCACGATAGGAATGCAGACCACTGTTGAAAATTTGCACGTGGCCGGGGCAGTTCATCGGCTTGACCGCGTAGTCACGGTTTTCCGACGCCGTGGTGAACATGTTCTCGTGATAGTTTTCCCAGTGGCCGGACTTCTCCCACATCCCGCGGTCCATCATCGCCGGCGTGCGCACTTCCTGGTAGCCGTATTCGACAAATTTCTGCCGCATGTACTGCTCGATCTGCTGCCACACGATCCAGCCCTTGGGGTGCCAGAACACCATGCCCGGCGCCTCATCCTGCATGTGCAGCAGGTCGAGGTGCTTGGCCAGCCGGCGATGGTCGCGCTTCTCCGCTTCTTCCAGGCGGTGCAGGTAGGCCTCGAGGTCTTCCTTCTTCATCCACGCGGTGCCGTAGATGCGCTGCAGCATCGGATTCTTCGAATCGCCTCGCCAGTAGGCACCGGCCAGCTTCATCAGCTTGAACGCACGCGGCAGCTTGCCGGTCGACGGCAGATGTGGACCCCGGCAAACGTCGAACCACTCACCCTGACGGTAGATGCTGAGTTCCTCGCCCTTCGGAATCACGTCGTCGATGATCTGCATCTTGTAGGTCTCGCCCAGATCGGCAAACGCTTTCTTGGCGTCCTCGCGCTCCCACACCTCGCGCACAATGGGGAGGTCGCGCTTGACGATTTCTTCCATGCGCTTTTCGATCGCCACCAGATCGTCGGGCGTAAACGGCTCCTCGCGTGCAAAGTCGTAGTAGAAGCCATCCTCGATCGACGGGCCGATCGTCACCTGCGTGCCCGGATACAGCTCCTGCACGGCCTGCGCCATGACGTGCGCTGCATCGTGGCGAATCAGGTCCAGCGCCTCCGCGTCTTTAGCTGTGACGATGGCCAGTTGCGCATCCGACTCGATGAGGTGGCTGGTATCGACCAGCTTGCCGTTTACCCGGCCGGCGAGCGCCGCCTTGGCGAGTCCCGCGCCGATGCTGGAAGCGACCTGTGCAACCGTAACCGGCCCCGCGAACGGGCGGACCGAGCCATCGGGAAGCGTGACGTTGACCATTTCAAACTCCAGAAACGAGAAAAGCGCGGACCGGCCGCGCTTTTTGATAGTACATTCAAAGATTGCAGAGTACCTGCGAACAACTATGCGCCGGGTTGTTATCCAGTGACAGCTTGACTAGTTCGCGGTGACATTTCGCAACCTCCGTGGGCCGTTCAGCCCCTGTTTAAACCGGGTCTCCCGACCCCTTAAATATTGGTAGGCGCGATTGGACTCGAACCAACGACCCCCACCATGTCAAGGTGGTGCTCTAACCAGCTGAGCTACGCGCCTAATGCGGGGCGCATCATAACCGAAAGGTCGCGCCGCTGTCGAGATTAGATTTTTCAGTTGAGCCGGCCCATCGGCCGAAAACGGTATCGTAACCTGCTAATCCGCTGGGTGCATTGAGACAGCGCACGTCGCCGAACACGCGTTATTTAATCCAGCATCGATCTTTTAACGATTTGCGTCTGAAATCGTGGATTCTGATCTTGTCGTTATTTTTATGAGCGTTCAAATATTGATTCAATTGGGCGAGCCGGGACAAATGGCAAGACTTGATCCCAGTATCTCTTCTTCATGCTAAAGGCCACCGCCTGATCACCTCGTAATACGCACCATCCGACTCAGTAACGGACTTCACCAGCACGAACTCACTCACTGGCCAGCGTATCGGCTCGCAGGTCGGCATCTCGCCACCGCTTGTGTTGCGCAGTAGCGTGACATGCGGTACATGCGGCCGCACATCGACCGGAAAACCCGCAGCCTGCAGGGCTATATTCAATGCGCCCACCAGTTCGAGGTGCTGCGGTGGCGCCTCGGCCGTACCCAGCCAGCCGATGCGATTGTGGCGCCAGTGGCCGGCACGGTCGAGGATCAGTTCGAACGGGTGTGACTGGACACTGTCGGCGCAGGCGACCAGCGCATCCAGTTGCAGAACCGACGTACTGCCAAGAAAAGCCAAGGTGAGGTGCAGCGTATCCGCACGCATGCGGCGACCGCCCCAGTGCTGGTGCAGCCATTTACCGGTGTGGTTGAGTGCGGTGCGGGTGGCCTCGCCCGGCCACAAGGCGAAGAACAGTCGCAGGCTGTCGGGCTCGCCTGGCCCGGCTTCAGTCACGCTCGATCAGGCATACCGCTTCTACGGCGATGCCTTCGCCGCGCCCAGTGAAGCCAAGCTTTTCGGTGGTGGTGGCCTTGAGGTTGACGCGGTCGATGGCGATGCCGAGGTCCTCGGCGATGTGTGCTGTCATGCGCGCGATGTGCGGCGCCATCTTCGGTGCCTGGGCGATGATCGTGGCGTCAACGTTGCCTGCGCGCCAGCCACGTTGCTGCAATTGCTCGGTGACGCGGCGTAGCAGGATGCGGCTGTCGATGCCAGCAAACGCAGCGTCGGTGTCTGGAAAATGGCGGCCGATGTCGCCCAGCCCGGCTGCGCCCAGCAGCGCATCGCAGATGGCCGGCGTCGGAGTGGCCGGCGAGGCCTTGATCATGGGGAATGTCCACGCCGCCGATGATGAGCTTGCGATGCGCGGTAAAGGCATGTACATCGAAACCGTGGCCGACCCGGAACTCACTCATTGAGTTTCCCCAGAATCAGACCCGCCAGTTCCAGGTCCTGCGGATAGGTGACCTTGAGGTTGCGGCTATCGGATTCGACCAACCGGGGCTGCAACCCGAGTTGCTCGATGGCCGAGGCTTCGTCGGTCATGTCACTGCCGGCGGCGCGCAGCGCTTCGCTCAATTTTCCATGGCGAAACATTTGTGGCGTTTGTGCCTGCCACAAGCCGGTACGCGGCACGGTAGCCTCAGCGCGTGCACCAGGCCCGGACTCGGTAGCGGCACGTTTGAGGGTATCGGCCACCGGCACGGCGAGCAGGCCGCCAACCGGATCATCGGCCACCTCATCCAGCAACTTGCCCAGCATGTCGTCTGGCAGACAGGGTCGCGCCGCGTCGTGCACCAGCACCCAGTCATCGGCAGCACAGATTGCGGACATGGCGTCGAGGCCATTCAGCACGGTTTCGGCGCGGGTGGCGCCGCCGCAGCGCAGCACTTCGATACGTTCCTTCCAGTCCTGCCACGCGTAATTGTTCCAGTGCTTGTCGGTGGGCGAAAGCACGACAAAAATTTTTGCAAGACGTGACTCACGTGCCAGCACGCTTATCGCATGCGCAATCATGGGAACCGAATTGAGCGGCAAGTACTGCTTTTCAATATTTCCGCCCATACGCGAGCCCGAGCCGGCGGCGGGAATCAGGGCGTAAAAATTCATGCCTCGCCACCGGGTGCCAATACCTCGCGGTTGCCATTCGACTGCATCGACGACACCAGTCCGGCGCGTTCCATGTCCTCGATCATGCGCGCGGCGCGATTGTAGCCGATGCGCAACTGGCGCTGCACCGACGAGATCGACGCGCGGCGCGATTTCAGCACATAGGCGACGGCCTGATCGTACAGCGGATCGGCTTCCGCACTTGCCTCGCCGAATTCACCGCCCTCGCCTGCTACTTCTGGCGACTCCAGCACACCTTCGATGTATTCGGGTTCGCCTAGCGATTTCAGGTAATCGACGACGCGATGCACCTCGTTGTCCGATACGAAGGCGCCGTGCACACGCTGTGGCAGGCCCGTTCCCGGGGGCAGGTAGAGCATGTCACCCTGCCCCAGCAGCGCCTCGGCGCCCATCTGGTCAAGGATGGTGCGCGAGTCGATCTTCGACGACACCTGGAAGGCGATGCGGGTCGGAATATTGGCCTTGATCAGACCGGTGATGACATCGACCGACGGCCGCTGCGTTGCCAGGATCAGATGGATGCCGGCTGCGCGCGCCTTCTGCGCCAGCCGCGCAATGAGTTCCTCGACTTTTTTGCCGACCACCATCATCAGGTCGGCGAGTTCGTCGATCATCACCACGATCATCGGCATGGTTTCCAGCGGCTCGGGGTTGTCCGGCGTCAGGCTGTACGGATGTGTGAGCGGCGTACCGGCTTTTTTGGCGTCACGTACTTTCTGGTTGTAGCCGGCCAGGTTGCGCACGCCGACAGCCGACAGCAGCTTGTAGCGCCGCTCCATTTCGCCGACGCACCAGTTGAGCGCGCTGGCGGCCTGCTTCATATCGGTGACCACCGGTGCCAGCAGGTGCGGGATGCCTTCGTAAATCGACAGCTCCAGCATCTTCGGGTCGACCATGATCATGCGCACCGCGGACGGGTCGGACTTGTAGACCAGCGACAGGATCATGGCGTTGACGCCGACCGACTTGCCTGATCCGGTGGTACCCGCGACCAGCAGGTGCGGCATTTTTCCTAAATCCGCGACCACCGGATTGCCGGCGATGTCCTTGCCCAATGTGATCGTCAGCGGACTGGTGCTGTCGTGGTAGGCCCTCGAGCCGAGAATCTCGGACAGGCGCACCATCTGCCGCTTGGGATTGGGAATTTCCAGCCCCATCGTGTGCTTGCCGGGGATCGCCTCGACCACGCGGATGCTGATGACCGACAGCGTGCGCGCCAAATCCTTCGCCAGATTGACGATCTGGCTGCCCTTCACACCGATTGCGGGTTCGATCTCGTAGCGCGTGATAACCGGGCCGGGCGAGGCCGAGACGACCTTCACTTCGACGCCGAATTCGGCAAGCTTGCGCTCGATCATCAGCGAGGTGAATTCCAGTGCTTCGGCGCTGGCCGTTTCCACCGCCTCGTCGGCGGGATCGAGCAGGTGCAATGGCGGCAACGGCGAATCGGGCAAATCGGAGAACAGCGGCGCCTGTTTTTCGGTGACGGCGCGCTCGGACTGCGGCACCTCTTTCACCACAGGCTCGATGCGGATCGGCGGCGCCTCGACGCGCTTCTTCTTCTCCACCGACACTTTCGCTTCGCGCTTCTGCAGGGCCACTTCGCCCAGCTTGCGATCGCGATATGCCTGCCAGGTCCGCATCGATTTCCAGCCGATCCACTCGACTCCCGACCCGGTGCGTTCAGCCATACTGAGCCACGACACGCCAGTAAACAGGCTGAACCCCACGGCCATCAGCAACAGCAGGATCAGCGACCCACCGGTGAATCCGAACAGCGCGCCCGCAGCCGCGCCCAGGCCAGCGCCCGCCACCCCGCCATGGGCGTCCGGAAGCGTCACCGTCCAGTGCCAGGTTCGCAGCCATTCGACGCCGGTACTCGCCAGCAGCAGCAGGCCAAAACCGCCTAACTTGAACCAGCGCTGTCGCCCACCCGCCAGTGGGGTTTCATCAAGATGGCGAAAGGTATGAATGACATAGGCCGCCGCCAGCACCACCCACCACCAGGCCGACAGGCCGAACAGCATCAGCAGCAGATCCGACAGCCATGCGCCGAAGCGCCCGCCCATATTGTGCAGAGGACCGCCATCGCCGGTTGTGCTGAAACCCGGGTCGGCGGCGCTATGGGTCAGCAGGATCGCTGCCAGCAGCAACGCTGCGGCCCCCACCAGCAGGGCGCGAGCTTCGCGCAGCAGACGTTGCATGCGCGGCGACAAGGGAGTCGAAGTACGGGAAGCGGGACGCGCCATGAGAACTTAAGGACCAGAAGTGGCACTGATTATCGCGGATAAACCATCAGGACGCGAGACGATGGTGACTGGATTTGCGAGTCAGTTGGCGGCTTGAGCGGCGCTCAGGGTTGTTCCATGAGCGACGGGCAGGAGTCAAAATGGCCCGTTAATCCATCATGAAGGCTCATGCAGGTTCGAAGAGCAGCCCGATGGCTATCCGGGATGAACACCGGGCCGGCAGTATGGAAATGTCGTCTCCAAGATTGGTTAGAATAGCGCTCTTTCCCCCCTCGGCTGATTACAGACATGAGCACCGCACATCACAAACTCATCATTCTCGGTTCCGGCCCCGCCGGCTATTCGGCTGCGGTGTACGCTGCGCGCGCCAATCTCTCGCCTGTTCTCATCACCGGCATGCAGCAGGGCGGACAACTGACGACCACCACCGATGTCGACAACTGGCCGGCCGACGTTGACGGCGTGCAGGGACCCGAACTGATGGACCGCTTCCAGCGTCACGCCGAGCGCTTCAAGACCGAAATCATCTTTGACCAGATCAACACTGCCAAGCTGACCGAGAGGCCTTTCACCCTGATCGGCGATTCCGGCACCTATACCTGTGATGCACTGATTATTGCGACCGGTGCCTCGGCCATGTACCTGGGCCTGGAAAGCGAACAGGCCTTTATGGGCAAGGGCGTGTCGGGCTGCGCGACCTGTGACGGCTTTTTCTACAAGAACCAGGACGTGGCCGTCGTCGGCGGTGGCAACACCGCGGTCGAAGAAGCGATGTATCTGGCGAATATCGCGAAACACGTCACCGTGGTACACCGCCGTGACACCTTCAAATCGGAAAAAATTCTCATTGATCAGCTGATGGAGAAGGTCAAAGAAGGCAAGATAACCCTTGCACTCGACCACACCCTGGACGAAGTGCTAGGCGACAAGACCGGCGTCACCGGCATGCGTATCAAGAGCACCAAAGACGGCGCGACCAAGGATATCGCGCTGACCGGTGTCTTCATTGCTATCGGCCACAAGCCCAACACCGGCATCTTCGAAGGCCAGCTCACGCTGGAGGGTGGTTACATCGTCACCCAAGGCGGCAACAAGGGCAATGCCACTGCCACCAGTATCGAAGGCGTGTTTGCCGCCGGCGACGTGCAGGACCACATCTACCGCCAGGCCGTCACCAGCGCCGGCACCGGCTGCATGGCCGCGCTCGACGCTGAACGCTATCTGGACGCACTCGGCAAAGCGTAACGGAGCCATATGCATGTGTCATGAAGCGCGTCCGCAGCACAGCGCTCCGTGAAGCGCGCACGCAGCACAACGCTCGCGCCTGCTTCGTTCGAGGCGCTGGCACGTGTACGTCGGATGCTGCGCGAACAGGCCGCTTCGCCCGCCACGCTTCACCAGGCGCCGCATAAACCAAAACCCCAGCCGGACGGCGCCGTGTTGTTCCGCCGTGCCGTCGCCGATGCGGTTCCGTTACCGCCGTCTGATCGCGCCGACATCCCGCGTCCACGCCCCAAACCGATTGCTCGCCAGAGGCAGGCCGACGAACGTCAGGCGCTGGTCGATTCCCTGTCCGACCCCTGGGACTGGGAGGCCGCTCTCTCCACCGGCGAGGAACTGGTCTATTCACGTCCCGGCGTGCCGACCGCCGCACTGCGTAAACTGCGACGCGGCGGCTGGGTCATAAAAGGCGAACTCGACCTGCACGGCCACACCGGCGACGAAGCCCGCGTCGCGCTGGCCGCCTTCCTTAACCGCTGCATGCTCGAAGACCGGCGCTGCGTACGCATCATCCATGGCAAGGGCTACGGCTCGAAGAATCGCCTGCCCGTGCTAAAAAACAAGGTCCGGCACTGGCTGATGCAGCGTGAGGACGTGCTCGCCTTCTGCCAGGCTCGCACCGTCGATGGCGGCGCCGGTGCCGTCATCGTGCTTCTCAAATCCTCATCACGTTAGAAGAAAGTTGAGACTCGCCATGAATGAACCCGTCATCACTGATTTCGAACTACCCTCCACGGGCAATACCTCCTTCAAACTATCGGACCATCACGGCAAGAACGTCGTCATCTTTTTCTACCCCAAGGACAACACGCCTGGCTGCACCCTCGAAGGCCAGGAATTCCGCGATCTCGATCCTGACTTCGCCAAGGCCAGCACGATCGTCGTTGGTATCTCACGCGACAGCATCAAGTCACACGAAGGTTTCAAGGCCAAATTCGACTTCCCGTTCGAACTGCTGTCCGACAAGGACGAAATCGTCTGCGAGCAATTCGGCGTGATGAAGTTGAAAACCCTGTATGGCAAACAGGTACGCGGCATT
>CAJDWX010000017.1_pt1 | contig 23695 bp, 19 predicted proteins | sample 7391741 | NCBI WGS metagenome assembly CAJDWX01 (sample SAMEA7055741, study PRJEB34461) | soil metagenome | biome: terrestrial ecosystem; feature: Peninsula; material: soil | place: Antarctica | collected 2016
CCTAAGAAGTAAAAATCTAAAGTTAAAAACAAGAAAATTAAATACGACTGAAATCAGGGGAAGTGCTTAGTGGTGCTCGGTGTGCGCCATGTCCAGATAGACGATGGTCAGGACCATGAAGATGAAAGCCTGCAGCGTGATGATGAGGATGTGGAACACCGCCCACGCCCATTGCAAGACCCCGCCAAACAAGGCAAGCAACCAGTTACCGCCAAACATCAGTGCAATCAGGATGAAGATCATTTCGCCGGCGTACATGTTGCCGAACAACCGCAGTGACAGCGACAACGGCTTGGAGAGCAGGCCCACGAGCTCGAGCAGCAGGTTGATCGGAAACAGGAATTTGGGGAACGGCTGGAATGCGAGCTCGGAGAAGAAACCCCCGGCGCCTTTCATCTTGAAGCTGTAGTACAGCACCAGGACAAACACCGACAGCGCCAGGCCGAAGGTCACGTTGGGATCCGCCGACGGCACGATCCTCAGGTGCGGCAACCCTGAAAGGGTCGCGACATGGGGCAACCAGTCGACCGGGAGCAGGTCCATCAGGTTCATCAGGAACACCCATATCCACACGGTGAGGGCTAATGGCGCGACTAGCGCATTTCGATGCGAGAACGAACCGCGTACGGAGTTATCAACAAACTCGATGTTCCATTCGACGAAGTTCTGCCACCCGGACGGGACACCCGTCGTCGCATTTTTAGCCACCATGCGGAACAGAAGCAAAAAGATCAGCCCCAGGGCGATCGAGAACAGCATGCTGTCGACGTTAAGCGCCCAGAAACCCATGGCCTTGGCCTCTGCAGCGCCGTGGGCAAAGCCCCATGTGCCGTCAGGCAACTGTCCGTACGTCAGGTTTTGCAGGTGGTGCTTGATGTATTCACCGGAGGAATGGAGTTCCGTAGCCATCGTGATCGAGTTCAATAAGTGAGTTTTGGATGGACACTCAGTGCGTCCCCATTCAAAACCAACCTTGGCAAAATATTGTTCTTCGGGCTATTTGCCCTTTTGGGTTACCGCAACCGCTAGCCAGCCAAACTGGGCCAGCACCAGCCCCAGCAACAGCGGCAAAGGCTCAAGCTTCAACAACCCGAGTCCCAGACCCAACAAGGCAAGCAGCAAAACCAGACGCTCGATGCCGACGCGCATAAACATCTTCAACAATCGATGCTGATCCCATTCCGGATGGGCCATTGACTGCTGCTCGCGCCACATCAGCACTGCGCTCACAGCCAGCGCGACCAGCACGCCGTATCCAGCCGCCAGCCCCGCATTCACACCCGCGATGGCCGCGCCGCCTAGCGCGGCAACGAACACGAGTACCGCCTGTGCCCGAACCACCTGCCGTGCGCCGGTAGTAATGCACTTCGACATTTAGCGCGCCATAATACTAGAATCAGTGCGATCTATACAATCATCAAGCTGATTGATGAAGTATTTCAGTATGTAATGATTTTGCTTGTCAGATCGCTACAACTGGATCCCAAGACGTTGCAGCAAGCCCTGCAATTCTTCCGCGCTGGCGAAGTGAAGCGTGAGTTTGCCACCGCCTTTGCCATGGGTGCGTATTTGGGCGGTCATCCCGAGCGCATCCGACAACGCCTCTTCCAGGCGTAGCGTGTCACGCGAAGCGGCCTGGCTGGCAGGCGCGCTGGCGCCATCCTTCAGCCGCGCCACCCGGCGCTCGACCTCGCGCACCGACAGTCCCTTAATTTCAATTTCATGCGCCAACTCGCGCTGCGCATCCACATGCAAAGGCAGCAGCGCGCGCGCATGGCCCATCTCGATCAAACCGGCGGTGAGCATATCCTGTACCGGATGGGATAAGTTCAAGAGACGCAGCAGGTTGGATACGGCGGCACGCGATTTGCCGACCGCCTGGGCGGCTGCCTCATGCGTCATGCCGAACTCGTGGATCAGGCGCTGCAGACCATGCGCTTCGTCAATGGCGTTGAGGTCCTCACGCTGGATGTTCTCGATCAGCGCCATCGCCGCCACCGCATCGTCGGCGACTTCGCGCACCAGTACCGGGATTTCGCCGAGCCCGGCCAACTGTGCCGCGCGCCAGCGCCGTTCGCCGGCGATGATTTCATAGCCTCCGGCAACCTCGCGCGCCAGAATCGGCTGCATCAGGCCCTGCGCGCGAATGGAATCGGCCAGTTCCTGCAGCGACTCGCTGTCCATCTGGGTGCGTGGCTGGTACTTGCCCGGCGCCAGCTGCCCCACTTTCATCATGCGCAGATCGCCGTGCGGCGGCGCGGCATTGTCTTCACCGCCGAGCAACGCGTCGAGTCCGCGTCCGAGTCCCTTGAGTCTGGCCATTATGCTGTCTCCCCCACTGTAATGCCGGCACGTCGCAACGTTTCTTCCGCGAGCGCCATATACGCCTTGGCCCCCTTGCACTGGCGGTCGTAGGCCAGCACCGGCAGGCCGTGGCTGGGCGCCTCGGCGAGCCGGATGTTGCGCGGGATCACGGTGTCGTACACCTTGTTGCCAAAATGCTGCTTGATCTGGTCGGATACCTGCTGCGCCAGCGTGCTGCGCGGATCAAACATCACGCGTAGCAGTCCTTCGATTTCGATCGACGGATTCAATCGCTGCTTGACCTTCTTGATGGTGGCGACCAGATCGGTCAATCCTTCCAGAGCGTAGTACTCGCACTGCATCGGAATCAGCACTGACTGTGCGGCGGCAAAGGCATTCACCGTCAGCAGATTCAGTGTCGGCGGGCAATCCATCAGTATGAAATCGTAGTCGTCGGCCACCTGCGCCAACGCGACCTTCAACCGCAGATCGCGCTGCTCCAGGTTCACCAGGTCGATTTCCGCGCCGGCGAGTTCACGGTTCGCCGGAATCACGTCGAAACGGCCAGCCTCGGAACGCATCCGCGCGTCGCGCACGCTCACCTGGTTGAGCAAGATCTGGTACACGGTAGGCAACGCCGTCCGCTTCTCGATGCCCGCCCCCATGGTCGCATTACCCTGCGGATCGAGGTCAGCCAGCAACACCCGCTGCCCGAGTTCGGCGAGACTCGCAGCCAGATTGACCGCCGTCGTCGTCTTGCCGACGCCGCCTTTCTGATTGGCAATTGCCAGGATTCGACTCATTCAACAGGCTCCAGAACAATCAAATGGCGGGTCGCGTCCAGCCCCGGGACAACCAGTACATGGTTAGCACTCACTTTCACGCTATCCTGCAACGAAGCGAGTTCCCCATGCGGGTTAAGCCCCTTCATGGCGAGCCAGCGACCCGCCGGATTGAGCAGATGATGGGTCAGCGCGACGAGTTCCCGGAGATCGGAAAACGCCCGGGATGTGATGACGTCAAACCCCGTTTCGGGCCGATAATCCTCCACCCGACTGGTCACCACACTCACGTTATCCAGGCCGAGCTCCATTTTGGCCTGCAACAGAAAAGCGGTTTTCTTGGCAACGCTGTCGATCAACGTGACCTGTAATTGTGGCTGCGCGATCGCCAAGGGGATCCCCGGCAGGCCGCCGCCGCTACCGACGTCGAGCACCCGCCCGCCCTGAAAGAAAGGGACGGCGGCCAGCGAATCGAGCAGGTGATGGCTGACCATGCGCTCGACGCCGCGCACCGCAGTCAGGTTATAGACACGGTTCCACTTATCGAGCAGCGTCAGGTAGGCCAACAGTTTGGCCTCGGCGCCATTGGGCAACACCAGCCCCAGATCGGCGATTCCCGCCGCGAGTTGCGCTTGCGGCGTCATGCGCTTTTTTTCTGCACGTCGACAGGGTTCTTGTCTCGACCAAACCCACGCCTGGCGTACACCAGCAGGACGGATATCGCGGCCGGGGTGATGCCTTGCAAACGGGATGCCTGGCCCAGTGTTTCCGGACGGGCTTGCTGCAAACGCTGGCGCACCTCCATCGACAACCCGGTCAACAGGCTGTAATCGAGATCATCCGGCAAATGCAGATTTTCCTGTGCACTCTGTTTCTGGACCTCGTCATTTTGGCGGTCGATGTAGCCTTGGTATTTGGCGGCGATTTCGACCTGCTCGGCAACCCGCGGGTCTGCCTCCCCTGCGCCACCGCCGGGCAAAGTCAGGATCTGGGCGTAATCCAGATTGGGCCGGCGCAGCAGTTCGAACAGGCTGTATTCATGGTCGATCGGCTGACCGATCAGGTGGGTGGCCGCGGCGGCCGGTAGCACCGCCGGATTGACCCAGGTTGATTTCAGACGCTCGGTTTCACGTGAAACCGCATCTCGCTTGCGGCTGAACGCGTCCCAGCGTGCGTCGTCGACGACGCCAATCCTGCGCCCGGCTTCGGTCAGCCGCATGTCGGCATTGTCCTCGCGTAACTGCAACCGGTATTCGGCGCGGCTGGTGAACATGCGATAGGGCTCGGAAACACCGCGAGTGATGAGGTCGTCGACCAGCACGCCGAGATAGGCCTCGTGCCGCGCCGGGTGCCAGGCGTCGCGGCCCTGCACCTGCAGCGCCGCGTTGATGCCCGCCAGCAAGCCTTGCGCGGCCGCCTCTTCGTAACCGGTGGTGCCATTGATCTGGCCGGCGAAAAACAGGCCGGCAATCGACTTCGTCTCGAGCGAGGCCTTGAGATTGCGCGGGTCGTAATAATCGTATTCGATGGCGTAGCCGGGGCGCAGGATGTGCGCGTTCGCCAGCCCCGGGATCGAGCGCACAATATTTAGCTGCACGTCGAACGGCAGAGAAGTCGAAATGCCGTTGGGATATACCTCGTGCGTGGTCAAGCCTTCAGGCTCGAGGAAGATCTGGTGGCTGGCCTTGTCGGCGAAGCGGGTGATCTTGTCCTCGATCGACGGACAGTAGCGTGGCCCCACCCCTTCGATGACGCCACTGTACATTGGCGAGCGGTCGAGTCCGCCGCGGATGATCTCGTGTGTCTGCAACGTGGTCTGGGTGATCCAGCACGGAAGCTGCGCGGGATGCCGGGCGGCATCGCCCATGAAAGAGAACGCGGGCGCCGGGCAACATGGACCAGACCGGCCAGAAAAGTACCGGCAGTCAGCACCACCGCGCGGCCGCCAAACACAATCCCGAGTTGGGTCTTGACACCGACGACGCGGTCGCCCTCGAGCAGCAGATCATCGACCGCCTGCTGGAACAGCGTGAGATTGGGCTGGCTCTCCAGGCGCCGGCGAATCGCCGCCTTGTACAGCAGGCGGTCGGCCTGCGCACGGGTTGCGCGTACCGCCGGGCCTTTGGACGAATTGAGCGTGCGAAACTGAATGCCGGCGTCGTCGGTCGCCAGGGCCATGACGCCGCCCATCGCATCGACTTCCTTGACCAGATGCCCCTTGCCGATGCCTCCGATCGACGGATTACACGACAGCGCACCCAGCGTCTCGATGTTGTGCGTCAGCAGCAGCGTCTTCATGCCCATGCGCGCAGCGGCCAGCGCGGCCTCGGTACCGGCATGGCCACCGCCGATGACGATGACATCGAAAGATTCGGGAAATTTCATGATGGCCGCCATTCTACCCGTTGCCACGCTTCGTTTCACGTGAAACACGGACGGCAGCCGTCCGGAAACGCGCTCAACCGACGGCGGCCCTGGCCTCCAGGTCTTCCCAGCGAGACAGAACCTCGATCAGTTCGGCCTCAATGGCTTCAGCACGCTCCTGCAGCGTCGCCGCATCCTGTGGGTTCGATTGATACAACGCGGGGTCCGCCAGCCGTTCGGCGATCTGGGCCTGTTCCGTCTCCAGTGCTTCGATCTGGCCTGGTAGTGCTTCGAGTTCCCGCGTCTCCTTGTAGCTGAGCTTGCTTTTGGCCGTGACTTTCGCGGGCGCAGACGGCGCGGGGGCTTTCGACGACGTCGTGCGCGTGGCCTCCGGTACGGCACGCTGTCGTTGCTGCCACGCACGCCACTCGGCATAGCCACCGACGATCTCCGTCAGTTGACCGCCGCCCTCGAACGCGATCGACTGGGTGACGACGTTATCGAGGAATGCCCGGTCATGCGAGACGATGATGACAGTGCCGTCGTAGTCCTGTAGCAGTTGCTCCAGCAGCTCCAGCGTATCGATATCGAGATCGTTGGTCGGTTCGTCCAGCACCAGCAGATTGGCCGGTCGGGCAAACAGTCGTGCCAGCAGCAATCGATTCCGTTCGCCGCCGGACAAGGCCGACACCTTGGCGCGCGCACGCTCGGCGGGAAACAGGAAATCCTCCAGATAGCTGATGACGTGCTTTTTCTGCCCGCCGATTTCGACATAGTCGGAACCGGGGGAAATCGTATCGATCAGGGTTGCGTCGTCGTTCAACTGATTACGGAACTGGTCAAAGTAGGCGACTTCGAGCTTGGTGCCCTGCTTGATCGAGCCTGACAGAGGTTGCACTTCGCCCAGGATCAGGCGGATCAGCGTGGTCTTGCCGACGCCGTTGGGGCCTAGCAGGCCAAGCTTGTCGCCGCGCAGAATGGTGGTGGAAAAGTCGCGAATCAGTATGCGGTCGTCGTAGCCATAGGTGACGTGGTCGAGTTCGGCCACCACTTTGCCGGAACGGTCGCCGGCATCGATCTGGAAGCCGACCTGTCCGGCGCGAGCAATGCGCGCCTCACGAGTCTGTCGCAGCGACTCGAGTCGCCGCACACGGCCCTCGTTGCGGGTTCGACGCGCCTCGACGCCCTTGCGGATCCAGACTTCTTCCTGTTTCCAGAACTTGTCGAACTTGCGATTGTGAATCGCCTCGACCTCCAGTTGCTCGGCTTTTTTAAGCTGATAGGCACTGAAGTTGCCTTGGTATTCGCGTAAAGATCCGCGATCGAGTTCGACAATGCGGTTGGCGACGTTGTCCAGAAAGCGCCGGTCATGCGTGATGAAGAGCAAGGCGCCCCGGTAGTCGTTGAGCAGGGTTTCCAGCCACTCGATGGTAGAAAAATCCAGATGGTTGGTCGGCTCGTCCAGCAACAGCAGTTCGGGGTCGGTCACCAGCGCCCTCGCCAGCGCCACGCGCTTCTTCAGACCGCCTGAAAGCGTTTCCACCGCCGCATCGGCGTTCAAATCCAGGCGTTGCAGGGTTTCTTCGACCCGGCTGTTGAGCCGCCAGGCATCGGCCACTTCCAGCGCATGCGACAACCGCTCGAAATCGGCATAGACCGTCTCATCGCCCTCCGCCATGGCATGCGCCACAGCGTGATATTCGGCAAGCAGGGTCTGGGCCGCGCCAACGCCTTCCGCTACCGCCTCAAATACATTGTGGCCCGCCTGGAACTGCGGTTCTTGCGGCACATACGCCAGCTTCAAGCCGGGTGCGCGCCACACCTCACCCGCGTCGGGCAGGCTCTCGCCGGCAATGATTTTCAACAGACTGGACTTGCCGGTGCCGTTGCGACCGATCAGTCCGATACGCTCGCCGGCCTCGACTACCAGTGAAGCGCCATCGAGCAGCGGCCAGTGGCCATAAGCCAGTTCGAGTCGGTCAAGGGTAAGGAGTGACATAGCGTAGGCAAGGAAACAACGAGCGCGGAATTATCCGCGATTGAGCGCCGCGTGGACGGCTCGTGCAATATTTAATGCGTGTGGGGTGTCGCCGTGCAGGCAGAGGGTCTCGGCCTGAATCCGGAACAGCATACCGTCCAGCATTGTAACAGGCATCCCTTCCGCAAGCGCTCGCGCCTGTCGCGCCGCCAGGTTGGGATCCGTCACCACAGCCCCCTCGGTTTCACGTGAAACAAGCTGGCTATTGGATTGGTAACGACGGTCGACGAACGCCTCATTCAGCACGCGCAGCCCGGCCGCCTGACCGGCAGCGACCAGTTGCGACCCGGCCAGTCCGACCAGCGCCAGTCCCGGGTCGAATGCCGCGACTGCGTGTGCGATCGCCTCGGCCACCTTGCGATCATGTGCCGCCACGTTATAGAGCGCGCCATGCGGCTTCACATGCGCCAGCCTCACACCAAGCCGTGCGGCTTGCTCGGCCAATGCCTCGGTCTGCTGCGTAACCCAGGCCGCAATGTCTTCCATGGACGCGTCCAGCGCGCGACGGCCAAACCCGATGCGGTCCGGATAGCCCGGATGGGCGCCTGCTGCTGCGCCATGTTCGGCGGCCAGCCGCAACGCCGCCGTCATGCTCACGGCATCGCCCGCGTGGCCACCGCAGGCGATCGACACCCGCGACAGATACGGCATCAAGGCACCATCGTCGCAACCTTCACCAATATCCGCATTCAACTCGATCATGCCAGTTCCCTGAATTCCCACGGCAAGCTCGCCAGCCCGCGCGCCGCCTCGACGTCGATCGTCACAAACCGGATCGCATCGCCAGGCTTCAATTGCGCCAGCCGGGGCACATCCGCCGTGATCACCCCGGCAATCACCGGATAACCACCCGTCACGGGTCCGTCCCATCCCAGGATGATCGGCTGACCGTCGGGCGGAATCTGTATTCCGCCCGGCAGCATCCCCTGCGACGACAACCCGGCGCGACGATGGCTGACCGGCACACCGGACAAGCGCAAACCCCTTCGATCCGACGCCGCCTCGACCCGATAGGGACGACTGAAAAACGCCACCAGACCGGTGTCATCAAACAGGGCAGCCTGCGGTCCCGCCACGACCCGCACGCTACCGTCCGGACCGTCAGGCGGCGGACTGCCACGCAACAGCCGCATTGCATCGACAGGCGAGCCACATCGCAGGCAATCCCCGGCCTGCAATGCACGCCCGTCGTGTCCGCCAAATCCCGATGGCAGAAACGTGCTGCGGCTTCCCATCACCGGCGGCACTGCCAGCCCGCCACGCACCGCCAGCCAGCAGCGGCTGCCTGCCTCCGCCTGTTTCAGGGACAGGGTCTCGCCGTCGGCCAGCATCAGGGTTTCGTTCCACGTCACCGGCGCGCCGCTGCTACGATGGGCGGCAAAACGGGCGCCCGTGAGCGCCACCACCCCACCCTGCGGAAACTGCAGTTGCGGCCCGGACAGCACGATCTCCAGCCCGGCCGCCGCCGCGTCGTTACCCACCAGGTGGTTGGCTGCTGCCAGCGCTGCCGGATCGGCGGCTCCGCCCGCCGGCACGCCAAGCGCCCGCCGGCCGGGCCGTCCCAAATCCATCACCAGGTCGCACAGACCCGCATGCAGAACCTCGATCATGCCGGAACGAAGCGTACCCGGTCACCCGGCATCAGCAGGGCCGGCGCATCGCGTCGCGAATCGAACAAAACGGCGTCGGTCCGGCCGATGATATGCCAGCCGCCCGGGCCGCCCGCCGGATAAACCCCGGTATAGAGCTCGCCGATCGCCACGCTGCCCGCTGCGACTCGTTGCCGCGGCGACGCCCGGCGCGCCGTCTGCAAGCATGCCGGCAGTCCACGTAGATAGGGGAAGCCTGGCTGAAACCCCAAAAATGCCACCGTATAATCCGTCTCCGCGTGGCGATCGATACAGGCCGCCACACTCATGCCCGCGCGCTTGGCAAGGGCTGGCAGATCCGGCCCCGCCACGCCACCGTAGTCAACCACGATCTCATGTCGCGTTCCTGTTGGCGGTAGCACCTGTTCCAGCGGGGCAGCAAGTGCCGCCTGGACCTCCGGCGGCACACGGACTGCCTGCCGCAAAATCAGTAACAGGCTGTCATCTGCAGGGATAATCTCTTCTATGTCTGGTAAGTTCTTCGAAATCAACCATGCATAGCTCGCCAAAGTCAGGTCGCCTGTTTCGACTCGCAAGGCACGCTCGCCCATCCAGCGCCAGCAGAAGGGGACGGCGAGCGGTTGACCGGTTGTCTGCTTTCCCATAGGCGAAGTTCCTTTCTGGCGTTTCGGATGATGCGACGAATCGCAAGCGCCATACTGATAGACGCCAGTGTAATGGCAACGCCGTCGCTTGCGCACCGCACCCAGACAGCAGAAAGGGGGCTTGCGCCCCCTTTTTTTGTGTCCAACGTCAGCAATCAGCCCTTGAAGCGGCCTCGTACGCCAACGCGGCTGGCACCACCCCGACTACTGTCATTGCCGCGCGGTTGGGCTGTTCGCACGCCCGGCGCACGATTGCCATAGCTGCGAGTGGCCGCAGCCGCTGCTTTGGCCTTGGCTTCACGCTCGCGCTTTTCCCAGTATTCGATACTGTTGCCGTTGACTTCTCCGGTCGGCTCGCGCGGTACATCAGCGCCGCGGAAATTCGCCTGGCTTGGCGGGCGATCACCGGTCATGCGCGGCACATCGGACGGGCCGCGCACGGCGGCTTGTTCAAAGCGGTTGCCGCGCGGCGCATCGCTACGGGCAATCCGGTCGCCGGCGGGACGCGCGTCAGCACGGTAGCCGCGGTCGCGGTTATCACGGCTGTCACCGCGCGGCGGGCGATCACCATAGCTGCGAGGTTCGTTGCGATCACCAAAGCTGCGTTTTTCGCCATAACCGCCACCGCTGCGCGGGCTGGTGTTGCCGCGCGGGCGGCCCGTCGATGCCGGACGGCCCGCAGACGGCTTCTGCGTCGGCTCCAGTCCCGGTAGCGTATGCACATCGATGCGGTTGCCGGTGTAGCGTTCGATGTTCTTCACCAGACCGCCTTCGCGCATGCCGGCGAAGCTCACCGCAATACCGGTACGACCGGCACGACCGGTGCGGCCGATACGGTGAACATAGTCCTCGGCCTGCCGCGGCAGATCGAAGTTGATGACGTGGCTGATGCTCGCCACGTCGATGCCGCGCGCGGCGACGTCGGTCGCCACCAGTACCTTGGTGCGGCCTTCACGCAGGCGTTGCAGCGCACGGTTGCGCTGGCCCTGCTGCATGTCGCCATGCAGCGCGTCGGAAGCAAAACCACTTTCGGCGAGCAGGTCGGAGATTTCCTCGGTGCTGCGCTTGGTCGAGGCGAACACGAGCGCTTGCACCATATCCACATCGCGCAACAGCGCGTCGAGTAGACGGTTTTTGTGATCCATATTGTCTGCAAACAGCAGGCGCTGCTCGATCTTGGATTCGTCGTGGGGCACCGCTTCGATCTCGATGCGCTGTGCGTCGCGGGTCAGCTCACGCGCCAGATTGCCCACCACGCCGTCAAGCGTGGCCGAGAACAGCAGCGTCTGGCGCTCGGCCGGGCAACGTGCGGCAATCGCCTTGATGTCGTCGACAAATCCCATGTCCAGCATGCGGTCGGCTTCGTCCAGCACCAGTACTTCGAGGCGCGAAAAATCAATCTTGCCACGTTCCAGATGGTCAATCAGGCGACCCGGGGTCGCCACCACCACATCCACCGGTTGCGACAGGCGCTTCAACTGCAGACCATACGGCGCGCCGCCAACCAGGCAGGCGGTGCGGAAACGGCGCAACTCCTTGCTATAGGTCATGGCGGCCTTTTCAACCTGCTGCGCGAGTTCGCGCGTCGGGGTCAGCACCAGCACGCGCGGGCCCATGCTTTTGATGGTCGGCTCGGCCTGCAGGCGCTGGATCGACGGCAGCAGAAATGCCGCCGTCTTGCCGCTGCCGGTATGCGACGACACCAGCAGATCACGCCCGGTCAGCGCGGCAGGAATCGCCTGCATTTGAACGGGGGTGGCGTTTTCGTAGCCTGAGGCCACGACGGATTTAAGGATGAGGGGATCAAGCCCCAGTTCGGCAAAGCTCATGGCAAACCTTTTAAAGTGCGCTCAAACGCGCAAATCAGACCTGCGCCCGGCACCAAGCCAGACAGGCCACAAAATACGAACCAGAAGTAAGCAGCGTTTGGAATGCATTGATTCCGGACGCCCAACGGGTCGCGTCGATCACATCGGCGCCAACCACAAGACTTGTCGCTGCCGGCTGCGAAAACTGGCCGGTAGCACAAAAGAGAGGTCGAAGACGATGGGGCTGTGAGAACAGTCCCGAGGCACGGCGGCAAAAGCCTGACCTGCCCACTGCTGAATTGCACAACTGCCCGCAGAGTATCAGAGAACGCTGATTTTCCGAAATACTATTTATGCGTGGTGATACAGCTTGCGATACAAGCCGCCGCGGTCGATCAGTTCGTCATGTCCGCCCTCCTCCACCACGCGGCCATTTTCGAACACCAGGATACGGTCAGCCTGCTTCACGGCCGACAGGCGATGGGCAATGATCAACGTTGTGCGCCCCGCGAGAAATGCGCCCAGCGCCTGGTGCAGATGCCGCTCGGTATCGGTGTCGAGCGCCGAGGTCGCCTCGTCGAGAATGACGATTTTGGGTTGGGCGACGATCATCCGCGCAATCGCCAGTCGTTGACGCTGCCCGCCCGACAGTCGCACCCCCTGTTTCCCCACCACGGTGTCCAGCGCGTGCGGCAAGGCAGCGATGATGTCCTTCAGCTGGGCGATCTCCAGCGCCTCCCACAGCGTATCGTCATCGGCCTCGCGGCCGAGCGTCAGATTGGCGCGCACGCTGTCGTTGAACAGCACCGGATGCTGCAGCACCACGCCCACATGTTCGCGCACGGCTTCCCAGCCGATTTCGGTGACTGGCACCGCCCCATACAGGATCTGGCCGGATTTCACTGGATAGAGCCCCAGCAAGGCCTGCACCAGCGTCGACTTGCCGCCACCCGACGCCCCCACCAGCGCCACCTTCTCGCCCGCGTTCACCACCAGGCTGACGTCGTCGAGTATGGTCTCGCCATCGGCGTAGGCAAAGCTGACGTGATCGAGTGCGATGCCGACGCTGGACTGGCCTGCGAACGGGTCGCGCCGCGCCGGATGCTGCGGCTCGCTATGCAGATCCAGGAGCGCGTTTATACGACCCAGCGCGGCCTGCGCGGCGAACCAGCCGTACTGCATGTTCACCATCTCCTGCACCGGCGTCATCATGAACCACAGGTAGCCGAACACCGCCAGCATCTGGCCGATGGAAAGATCGGAGAACACCACCATCAACATCGCCCCGGCCCGGAAAGCATCGAAGCCGGCGAGAAACACAAACAAGGACAAGCGGCTCATCGCATCCGACTTCCAGGCGAACGCGGCGGCGTGTCGGCGGATATCGTCGGCTTTGTCGGTGACCCGCGCCAGGTAATGCTTTTCGCGGTTCATCACGCGGATCTGGGTGAGCGCGTCGAGGGTCTCGGACAGCGCCTCCTGGAACACCTCGAAGGCACGGTTCTCGTGCTTCTTCAGATCCTTCACCCGCTTGCCAAGCCGAGTGGAGAACAGGATCACCACTGGATTCAGCAGCAGGATGAACAACGCCAGTTGCCAGTTCATCCAGAACAGCACCGCCGCCACCCCGATCAGGGTCAGAACCGATATCACCAGCCTCGAAATCGACGACCCGAGAAAGCTGTCGATGGCATTGAGATCGGTGACGAAATGCGAGGTCACCCGGCCCGCGCCCACGGTCTCGAATTCAGATAGGGCAATCCGCGACAACCGCGCGAGCATGCGCGCCCGGATGCGATACACCACGTCCTTGGCCAGCAGCGAAAACGTCCGTCCCTGCCACACGTTGAGCAGGATTGACGTCAGACGCAGCACGACCGTCACCAGCAGCGTCACGCCGATGAACAGTACCGGCCCGTGCCATGCAGGCGGAAATAGTGTGCCGATCCTGCCCACGAGCGTGCCCGGATGGTTCAGCAGCACCTCGTCCACCATCAGCGGCAGCAACAGAGGTACCGGCACGGCGGCGATCACCGCCAGCAGGGCAATGGCATTGGCCTGCAGCAGGCGGTTACGATGGGGCTTGAGCTCGTCGGCGATGACGCGCCAGGTCAGCATGACTGGTCATCCTGAAGAATGAAACACGCTGTAAGCATAAGCGCTGACGTCCGCGGGTAAAAGCGTGGTAGCCAGTACCGCCGCCACATGTCGGCCGAAATTATATGCATGGCGGGGGGTGATAAGACTGCTGGTACGTGATCGAGCCAATGCAAGAGCGGCGCAGACAGCCGCGCAAGAAGGTTTATTTTCCGATGCAGAATGAGCTGAAGATCTCGCCCAACAGATCGTCGGCCGTAAATTCGCCGGTGATTTCCGAGAGGGCCGTCTGCGCCAGTCGCAATTCCTCGGCAAACAATTCCAGCTGGCCGGTCGATTTACGCGCAACGGCAAGATGACCGGCGGCGCGGCCCAGCGCATCAAGGTGGCGCGCGCGCGCCATGAACGTGCCCTCGCCCGCCGCCTGCCAGCCCGCTGAAGCAAGCAGCTTGTCGCGCAGCAGGTCGATTCCAGCGCCGGTCCGCGCAGACAGCCAGATCTCGTCACCCACCACCCTCGGTGTCTCGCCGGCGACATCGATCTTGTTATGGATCGTGAGTCGCGCCACCGGCGGCAGGCGCGCGAGGATCGCCGCCTCGTGCTCGCTCAGGCCATGCGCCGCATCCACCAGCAACAACGCCACGTCGGCCTTGTCCAGCGCCGCCCAGGTGCGGGCAATGCCAAGCTTTTCCACCACGTCGTCGGTGTCGCGCAAGCCCGCAGTATCGACGATGTGCAACGGCACGCCCTCGATCTGGATTGCCTCGTGCACGGTATCGCGCGTGGTCCCGGCGATCTCGGTGACGATCGCCGCCTCGTATCCGGCCAGTTGATTCAACAGACTCGACTTGCCCACGTTTGGCTGGCCGATCAGTACCACCGTCAGGCCTTCGCGTAGTAACGCGCCCTGCGTCGCCTGGGCGCGTACTGCGTCCAAACGTGCATCGATCGCGGCGAGGCGGCCGAACGCGTCGGCTTGTTTGAGAAAATCAATTTCTTCTTCGGGGAAGTCGAGTGTGGCCTCGACCAGCATGCGCAAACGCGTCAGCGCGTCGACCAGCTCCGCGATCCGTGCCGAAAATTCGCCTGCCAGCGAACGCACCGCCGAACGGGCCGCTTCGGTGGACGCAGCGTCGATCAGATCGGCCACGGCCTCGGCCTGCGCCAGGTCGAGCTTGCCGTTCAGAAACGCACGGCGGGAAAACTCTCCGGGTTCGGCCACGCGCGCGCCGAGTTCCAGGCAACGCTGCAGGATCAGGTTCAGCACCACCGGGCCCCCATGGCCTTGCAGTTCCAGGACGTGCTCGCCGGTAAACGAATGGGGCGCAACAAAATGAAGGGCGATTCCTTCATCGATCGCATCGCCATCACGGTCGAGAAAGCGGCAGAACGTGGCATGGCGCGGTGCGGGCAGATGCCCGAGCATCGCCTGCGCAAGCGGGGCAATATCGGCGCCCGATATCCGTACCACCCCCACGCCACCGCGCCCGGGGGCGGTGGCGATCGCTGCGATCAGGTCAGGCTTTGTCGGGGACAGGCTTGCCACCGGCCTGAACCTGCCTGTTGATCACCCACTGCTGGGTAATGGACAGGATATTGTTGACGATCCAGTACAGCACAAGGCCGGCCGGGAAAAAGACAAACATCACGGTGAATCCCACTGGCATGATCATCATGATCTTGGCCTGCATCGGATCCATCGGCTGCGGATTGAGCTTGACCTGCAGGATCGATGTGATGCCCATGATGATCGGCAGGATGAAGTAAGGATCGGGTGCGGTCAGGTCGGTAATCCAGCCCAGCCAAGGCGCACCACGCATTTCCACCGCGGCCAGCAGCACCCAGTACAGCGCGATGAAGACCGGAATCTGGATCAGGATCGGGAAGCAGCCGCCGAGCGGATTGATTTTCTCGGTCTTGTACATCTCCGCCATCGCCTGATGCAGCTTGGCACGATCGTCGCCATAGCTTTCCTTCAACTTCTGCAGGCGTGGCGTGAGCTTCTTCATCCTGGCCATCGACTTGTAGCCAGCCGCCGACAGCGGGAAGAGCGCCAGCTTGAGGAGAATGGTCAGGATGATGATGGCCCAGCCCCAGTTGCCGACGAAATGCTCGATTTTTGCCAGCGACCAGTAGATAGGGTACGCCAGCGGGGTCAACCAACCGTAGTCGCGCGCGAGATCCAGGCCGGGGGCGGCCGCTTCCAGCAATTTCTGCTGCTGCGGCCCGGCGAACAAGGGCACGGTAAAGACTTTCTGCTGGCCCGGGGCCAGCGTGCCTTCGGCCAGGATGACGCCGGCTGAATAGAGGTCGTTACCCAGGGCACGTGCGTAATACTCGCGCTTGACGGTGCCTTCCGGCAGCCAGGCCGCGACAAAGTGGTGCTGCACCAGACCTACCCATCCGTTGTCGGCCGTTTTATCAAACTCTGTCTTGCCTTCCTCGATCGACTTGAACGAGACTTTCTGGAACTTCTTGGCGTCGGTATAAAACGCGGGGCCGGTAAAGCTATGCAGGAAGAACGACGAGCCGCGCGGCGCGCCGGAATGGCGAGTGAGTTGGTAATAGGGCGTCAGATCGACAGGTTGGGTGCCATTATTGATGACCCGTGTCCTGAGGGCGATCTCATAGCTGTTGCGTTTGAAGATGTAGGTTTTTTCGACACGCACACCCGTGGCGGGATCGTTCCACACCAGTGGAACTTCCACTTGCGAAGCACCACGGGTCAGACGGTAGGTCCCCGGATTCAGCTGAAAGACACTGCGATGCGTCGGCATATCCTTGCCGAGTAGGCCACTCTGCGCCAGATAGGGCTGCGCCGGATCTTCTTCAAACAGCGTGAAAACCTGATTGCGGTCTTCCGTCTCGCGATAGGACAACAACTGAAGCTGGCGGATATCACCCCCATCGGCGTCGATCGTGGCATGCAACACGTCGGTTTCCACTACCGCACGCGCGCCCTTCACAAATTTGGTCTGGGCCGGCGCGGCAGCCGGGGCGTTCAACCCCTGGCTTGGCACAGGCGGTGTGTTTGTGTTCGCGCTCGGGGCATTCGCTGCCGCGACTACCGGAGGAGGCGGTGGCGCATGCTTGTCCTGCCAGGCTTCCCACAACAAAAGCAACGAGAAGGAAAAGACGATAAAAAGAATCAGCCGCTGGTTATCCATGGAACGGGGCGCTATGAGTTGGGATGGGGTTCAGGGATGGCGGTCAGGAGTTCACCTGGCACCGTGGCGGGCCATTTTGCCATGGCCCGATGACCCGCACGTGCGAATGTGCGCAGCAAATCCCGCGCCTCATTACCTGGAACCGGCTTGGCAATGAGACGAACGACAAAATCACACGCGGGTAATTCGGGCATCATCTGGCGAAAGCACTCACGCACACATCGCTTGACGCGGTTGCGGTCCACTGCACGTGCAAGCAGCCGCTTGGCGACGACCATGCCCAGCCGAGGGTATCCCACCTGATTGGGCCGCGCCATTACCATTAGATAATCTGTTCGTGCGCGCTGATTCTCGGCAAATACCCGATCGAAATCAGCCTTGTCGACCAGACGGGCATCGCGGAAGCGTACGCCACCCGCCGGATTGAGATGCGCGTTGATCAGACGGCCAGACGCACACGACCCTTGGCGCGACGAGCATTGATAATGTCACGGCCGGCCTTGGTTTTCATGCGGGCACGGAAACCGTGGGTGCGCTTGCGGCGAACGGTAGATGGCTGGTAAGTGCGTTTCATGATATGTCCTTCCTAGCGGGCGCCAGGTCCGTCCCGCTGGAGCAGGCGAACCGAACGCAAAAAATCTATTGAAAAACCGTGTATTAAATCCGTTCAACCATGAACGTGTCAAGTTTGACCAGAACTACCCCACTCTATCCGGGGCAGGCTGCCTGTGGATAACCTGGCCGAAGGGGAGTAGAATTAGCGTTTGAGTCCCATGCTGCTTTCCGCCCCTCTCCCCTCGCCTATGGATTCCTTCTGGGACCTTTGCCAAGAGCGCTTTCGCGCCAACCTGACCCAGCAGCAGTTCAGCACTTGGATCAAGCCCCTGGTGTTTGAGGATGCTGGCGGTGAGGTGCGCATCCTGGCGCCCAATCATTTCGTGATGGACTGGGTACGCGAGAAATTTGCCGAACACATCGATGGCTGGGCGCAGGAGTTCTATGCACGGCCTGTTTCCATCACCTATGCGTTAGGCAAAAAGCCCAGTACTCCGCGTACGCATGTCGCGTCTCCCTCCGTCGCAAGCCCTGCCCCGCTGCCGACAAGCGTGGCGGCTCCCGCCCAGATGGGGATGCGCATCAACCCCGGTTTCTCGTTCGACAATTTTGTTTCCGGGCGGGCCAACCAGTTGGCGCGGGCGGCCGCACTGCAAATCGCCAACAATCCCGGCGTGGCCTACAACCCGCTGTTTGTCTACGGGGGTGTGGGTCTGGGAAAGACCCACCTGTTGCAGGCTATCGGCAATACCGTGCGCCAGGCCAATCCCAATGCGCGCATCAGCTACATTCACGCCAACGACTACGTGGACGACGTGGTCAAGGCCTATCTCAACAAGCAGTTCGACGACCTCAAGCGGCGCTACATGTCGCTCGACCTGCTGCTGATCGACGATATCCAGTTCCTGGCCAAGAAAGATCGCACCCAGGAAGAGTTTTTCTATGTCTTCAACTCCCTGATCGAGAACAAGAAACAGATCGTTATCACCTGTGATACCTTCCCCAAGGAAATCAGCGGTCTGGACGATCGCCTGAAATCCCGCTTCGCCTGGGGATTAACGGTGGCCGTCGAGCCGCCCGAGCTGGAAATGCGGGTCGCGATCCTGCTGGCCAAGGCACAGACGGAAAACCTCAAGCTTGACGAGAACGTCGCCTTTTTCATCGCCAAGCAGGTGCGTTCCAACGTACGCGAACTCGAAGGTGCGCTCAAGCGGGTGATCGCTTTTTCGCGCTTCCACGAAAAACCGATCACCCTGGAACTGGTCAAAGAGGCGCTGCGGGATCTCATCGCGTCGACCTCGCGCATGGTCTCGATCGAAAACATCCAGAAAACCGTCGCCGACTTCTACAAGATCAAGGTCGCCGACATGTTTTCCAAAAAACGTACGCGCAACCTGGCCCGGCCCCGCCAGATCGCCATGGCTCTGTCTAAGGAACTCACCAACCAGAGCCTGCCGGAAATCGGTGAGTCGTTCGGTGGACGTGACCACACCACCGTGATCCATGCCTGTCGCAAAGTGGCCGAGCTGCGGGAAACCGAGGCTGATATCGGCCGTGATTATCTGGTGTTATTACAAAGCCTGACTGGCTGAGGATGAAATGTGGATAAAGTGGATCATGCCGATAGAGTGAAAAATCTATCCCCACTCCTCCCGGGTTCCCCCGCTCTTATCCACAGCCCAAAACAAGCAACAAGCTGATGGTTTAATTGGATAAAAAGGCTTACCCCCAGTTTCAGGCCGCCTTTATTATGATACTCAGGTATATATAAATGCTATTAGTACAAAGCGAACGCAACGCACTCCTGGCTTCCCTCACCGCTGTCGTCGGGGTTGTCGAGCGACGTCACACCCTCCCCATTTTGTCCAATCTCCTGCTGGAGAAAAAAGGCAGCAAGCTGACTCTGCTGGCGACCGACCTGGAATTGCAGGTGAGCACGCAGCTGGATGTCCAGGCAGGCGAAGATTTTGCGCTCACCATTGCGGCACGCAAGCTGTTCGATATCGTGCGTGCGCTGCCGGATTCCGCCAAGGTCAAGCTCGACTCCAAGGACACTCAGGTGGTGGTTAGCGCTGGCAAGTCCCGCTTTACGCTGCAAACCCTGCCGGCGGCCGATTTTCCGCGTGTGGAAACCGGCGCGGGCCTGGGCGAAGTCATCCGTCTGCCGCAAAAAACGTTGAAGCGCCTGCTGCAACTGGTGCAGTTCGCCATGGCCAGCCAGGACATCCGGTATTACCTCAACGGCATGTTGCTGGTATTGGAAGGCACGCAGCTACGCGTCGTCGCCACCGACGGCCACCGGCTGAGCTATGCCGAAACCCAGTTGGAAACCGAAGCCGAAGCGCGCGAAGTCATCATCCCGCGCAAGACCGTGGTCGAACTGTCGAAACTGCTCGGCGATGTGGACGATCCGGTCGAACTGCGCATCGGCGCCAACCAGGTCACCATCACCCTGCCCGGCACCGAACTGGTGACCAAGGTGGTGGACGGCAAATTTCCCGACTACCAGCGCGTCATACCGGCCAGCCAGCCACGTCACCTCAAGGCCAATCGCCAGAACGTGATGCAGGCCCTGCAGCGCGCCGCGATTCTGTCCAACGAGAAATTCCGCGGCGTGCGCCTGGTGATGAGCGAGAACACGCTCGGCATCGTCTGCAACAACAACGAGCAGGAAGAAGCGGCCGACGAAATCGAGGTCAGCTACGACGGCGATCCGCTGGACGTTGGTTTTAACGTGACCTATCTGCTGGATGGTCTGGGTGCGGTCAATTCCGACGAAATCACGCTGTCGCTGGGCGATGCCAACAGCAGCATGCTGCTGACCAGCGAAGGCGAGCCGGGCTTCAAGTACGTCGTGATGCCGATGCGCATCTAAACGCATCGCGTGCCGATTTCATACTGCAATAACCGATAGGGAAGCCCCGTACGGGGCACGAACACCATGAGCGATAAACCCGACAACACGAAGCCCGACGACATGAACGGGGGCTACGATGAAGACAGCATCCAGCAACTGGAAGGTCTGGAAGCCGTGCGCAAGCGCCCCGGCATGTACATCGGCGACACGTCCGACGGGACGGGCCTGCACCACATGGTGTTCGAAGTGCTCGACAACGCGATCGACGAAGCGCTGGCCGGCTGGTGCGACGACATCAAGGTCATCATCCATCCCGACAATTCGCTATCGATTTCCGACAACGGGCGCGGCATTCCGGTCGGCGTCAAGATGGACGACAAGCACGAACCCAAGCGCAGCGCAGCCGAAATCGTCATGACCGTGCTGCACGCCGGCGGCAAGTTCAACCAGAACAGCTACAAGGTGTCGGGCGGTTTGCACGGCGTCGGGGTGTCGTGTGTTAACGGCCTGTCGGAATGGATGAAGCTGATCGTGCGTCGCGACGGCAAGAAATATCAGATGGAATTCAATCGCGGCAAGGTCGTGAACCGTGAGATCGAGGTGGTCAACGGAGTTGAGGTCTCACCGATGAAAATTGTCGGTGAGAGCCAGACGCGTGGCACCGAAGTCCATTTTCTGCCCGACACCACGATTTTTGGCGACAACATCGAATTCCATTTCGACATCCTCGCCAAGCGCATGCGCGAACTGTCTTTTCTTAATAACGGCGTCAAGATCGAACTCATCGACCATCGCGATGGCAAGAGCGAAAACTTCGCCCACTCGGGTGGCGTCAAGGGCTTCGTTGAATACATCAGCCGTCTCAAGACAGCGCTGCACCCCAAGATTTTCAGTGCAATCGGCGAAAAGGACGGCATGACCGTCGAAGTCGCGATGCAATGGAACGACAGCTATTCCGAAGTCGTCCAGTGTTTTACCAACAACATTCCACAGCGCGACGGCGGCAGCCACCTGACCGGCCTGCGCATGGCAATGACCCGGGTGCTCAACAAATACATCGAGGAAAACGAGCTGGCCAAAAAGGCCAAGGTCGAAACCACCGGTGACGACATGCGCGAGGGCCTGACCTGCGTGCTGTCGGTGAAAGTGCCCGAACCCAAGTTTTCGTCACAGACCAAGGACAAGCTGGTCTCCAGTGAAGTGCAGCCGGTGGTGCAGGAAGTCGTCGGCCAGAAACTATCAGAATTTCTGCTGGAAAATCCCATTGACGCCAAGCTCTTGTGCGGCAAGATCATCGACGCCGCGCGGGCCCGTGAAGCCGCCCGCAAGGCGCGTGAAATCACCCGCCGCAAAGGCATCATGGACGGCCTCGGCCTGCCAGGTAAACTGGCCGACTGCCAGGAGAAAGACCCCGCGCTGTGCGAAATCTATCTGGTCGAGGGTGATTCCGCCGGCGGCTCCGCCAAGCAGGGGCGTGATCGCAAGTTCCAGGCGATCCTGCCGCTGAAAGGCAAGATCCTCAACGTCGAGCGCGCGCGCTTCGACAAGGTTATCGGCAGCCAGGAGATCGCCACGCTGATCACCGCGCTCGGCACCAGCATCGGCAAGGACGATTACAACCCGGACAAGCTGCGCTACCACCGCATCATCATCATGACCGACGCCGACGTTGACGGCGCGCACATCCGCACCCTGCTGCTGACTTTCTTCTATCGCCAGATGCCCGAACTGGTCGAGCGCGGCCATATCTATATCGCCCAGCCGCCGCTATACAAGGTCAAGCATGGCCGGGCGGAGCGCTACATCAAGGACGAGCACGCGCTGAAAGAACACCTGATGGCCGAAGCGATGAAGGACGCCGAACTGACGCCGATGGACGGCGCCATGCCGATTGCCGGCGAGGCGCTTGAAACGCTGGCACGTGAATATTTTCTCGCCGAAGCCGTCAGCGAACGTCTCGCACGCCTGCTGCCAGACGAGGTGCTGCAAGCCCTGATGCGCATTCCGCGCCTGTCGCTGGCCGACAGCGGCGCGGCCATGATGGCCGAGGCCAGCCTGGGCGCAGCACTGGATGCGCAGAAATTCGAAGTGGCGGCCGAATACCTGAGCGAGACCGATAGCCATCGCCTGCGCATCACGCGCCATTCCCACGGTAATTCCTATGTGAATTTCCTCGAAGCCGATCTGCTCGAAACCGGCGACTATAACCAGCTGGTCAAGGTTGGCGATCTACTGCGCGACCTGATCGGCCTGGGTGCCCGCGCCAAACGCGGCGAGAAGGAAGCGCCGGTGCAGAATTTCCGCGAGGCCATGGACTGGTTCCTCGGCGAGGTCAAGCGCGGCATGAGCATTCAGCGCTACAAGGGACTGGGCGAAATGAACCCGGCCCAGCTGTGGGAAACCACCATGGACCCCAAGGTGCGCCGTCTGATGAAAGTACAGATCGAAGACGCGATCTCGGCCGACCAGATCTTCACCACGCTCATGGGTGATGATGTCGAGCCCAGAAGAAATTTCATTGAAACGAATGCCTTGGGCGTGCGCAACCTGGATGTTTGATTGTGTCGAAACTCAGAATTGTTGAAGAAATTCTCAATGCTTGAGAAAGAGTAGACGTTCTTTGATGTTCAAAGCCTTAAAAAGCCAACCAGTCCCGGTTGGCTTTTTCTTTGGTGAAGAGGGTTCTACAGGAAATGCTCCGATGATCGGCCTCTTACCTGCGCTGCTTTGGACGGCGGAATATCGGCTATTGCAGCTGTAGAGTTATGAGCAAACTTGGCCCGCTACGCGGTAACTGTCACCTGACAGAATTCACGCTGAACGACTGCTATGCGGCCGTAGAAGGGCTCTTGAAAACAGCGCCAGTGCGCCTTGGTAGACAATTTGTCGAGGTAGCGGGACAAACCCCTAAAATGACGAGATGATTCTCGAAGTCACAGGCGACCAAATCGCGCAACTCAACGATACTGACCTGCGTACTCTGGTGGGCTATCTTTGTGAGCGCGAGGTCCGGGTACATGGTCATTCGCCGTCTGCGGTGACATGGGGCGGGCATCAGAATGCGGGTGATGGTGGCATCGACGTGCGGGTTGCGCTCCCTGCTGGCACACCGATCACGGGTTATGTTCCAAATGCGGCGACAGGTTTTCAGGTCAAGGCCCAGGACATGCCGCCTGGAGCGCTGGGTTATCTGTACTGGCCGGCTTTCCTGGTCTTGTCGGTGGCCAGCATGAGCACCGCACCGCTCGGAGCAAGGGTGGCGCACAACATGGAGGTAGCGCCGCTGAAACGGATTTTTGCCGGTTTGTTGTACGTACTGGCGTTGTATTTCATTCTGCGCTGAACCCGGGGAGTGTCACGGGCTGCGGTTCGACGCAAGCATTTCGTCGAACTGCGCCGCAGGTACGGCAGCGGAAAACAGAAAACCCTGGTAAGCAGCGCAATCGAGCGCGCGCAGGCACTCGAGCTG
>CAJDWX010000036.1_pt1 | contig 23346 bp, 23 predicted proteins | sample 7391741 | NCBI WGS metagenome assembly CAJDWX01 (sample SAMEA7055741, study PRJEB34461) | soil metagenome | biome: terrestrial ecosystem; feature: Peninsula; material: soil | place: Antarctica | collected 2016
GTGTTCGGAGTCTGACCTGACAGAATAACCATGCTGGCAAAGCGCATCATCCCCTGTCTCGACGTCACCAACGGCCGTGTGGTCAAGGGCGTCAATTTCGTCCAACTGAAAGACGCCGGTGACCCGGTCGAAATCGCCCGCCGTTATAACGAGGCAGGCGCCGACGAACTGACCTTTCTCGACATCACCGCCTCATCAGACAACCGCGACCTGATTCTCCATATCATCGAGGCTGTGGCGTCGGAAGTGTTCATCCCGTTGACGGTCGGCGGCGGCGTACGCGTGGTGGGAGATATCCAGCGTCTGCTCAACGCCGGCGCGGACAAGGTCAGCATCAACACGTCCGCGGTTACCAATCCGCAACTGGTGAAGGATGCCGCCGACCGTTATGGCAGCCAGTGCATCGTGGTGGCGATCGACGCCAAGCGAAGCGGCGATCACTGGGAAGTCTTTACCCACGGCGGCCGCACGGCCACCGGGCTGGATGCGGTCGAATGGGCGAAAAAAATGGAAAGCCTGGGTGCAGGCGAACTGCTACTCACCTCGATGGATCGTGACGGAACAAAAAGTGGCTTCGACCTGGAGCTGACACGCGCGATTTCCGATGCGGTCGATATTCCCATCGTCGCGAGTGGTGGCGTCGGCACCCTGCAGCACCTGGTCGATGGCGTCAAGGAAGGCCATGCCGACGCGGTGCTGGCGGCGAGCATCTTCCACTTCGGCGAATACGGCGTGGATGAGGCGAAGCGCTACATGAAACAGCATGGAATCGAGGTACGCTTGTGAGCGCCTGGCTCGATGCCGTCAAGTGGGATACGCACGGCCTCGTTCCCGCGATCGCGCAGGATGCCGTCAGTGGCGAGATTCTCATGGTGGCGTGGATGAACCGCGAAGCGCTTGAGGAAACAGCGCGCACACTCCGCGGGGTCTATTTCTCGCGTTCGCGCAACAAACTGTGGCGCAAGGGCGAGGAATCGGGCCATGTGCAGAACGTCAGCGAAATCCGGCTGGATTGCGACAATGACGTGGTGTTGCTGAAAATTGAACAACTTGGCGGTATCGCCTGTCATACGGGACGCCGCTCGTGTTTTTTCCAGAAGCTGGACATGGGCGATCAGAGGGGCGGCCACTGGGTGACGACCGCACCGGTGCTGAAGAACCCCGACGAGATTTACCGCAAATGAGCGACATCCTTGACCGCCTGGCCGATACGTTGGAAGCGCGCAAACAGGCGTCGCCCGACAGTTCCTATGTGGCCAGGCTCTACGCCAAGGGCACGGATGCCATCCTGAAAAAAATTGGCGAAGAGGCGACCGAGACCGTGATGGCGGCAAAGGACGATCAGGCCGAAAAGATCATCTACGAAGTCGCCGATTTGTGGTTTCATACCCTGGTGCTACTGGCGCATAAGGGCTTAAAGCCGGCAGACGTGCTGAACGAACTTGCGCGCCGCGAAGGCTTGTCGGGGCTGACGGAAAAAGCGAATCGACATGAGTGACTGTATTTTCTGCAAAATAGCGACCGGACAATTGCCGAGCGGAAGGGTCTATGAAGACGACGACGTCCTGGCCTTTCACGACATCCATCCGTTCGCACGGGTGCATTTCCTGATCATTCCGAAGATGCACATCGCGACCTTGTCCGATTGCTTGCCCGAGCATCAGGCGCTCTTGGGCAAGATGCTGTTGCTGGCGCCGCGTCTGGCCAAGGAACACGGACTCGACGCCGGATTCAAGACGCTGATCAACACCGGTCGCGCCGGTGGCCAGGAAGTGTTCCACATCCACATTCATGTATTTGGCGGGGGCGACCCCGTCAGGCAAAGTCAAATTTAAAGGAGACACTCCATGGGTAGCTTTAGCATTTGGCACTGGTTGATCGTTCTGGTCATCGTGCTGCTGATTTTCGGCACCAAGAAGCTGCGCAACATCGGCACCGATCTGGGCGGCGCGGTCAAGGGCTTCAAGGACGGCATGAAGGAGGAAGATGCGCCGCAATTAAGCGGCAAGGACGAGACCGGCCATACCATCGATGCCGAAGTGAAGGACAAGCACCATTCCTGAGCATGAGACACGGCAAGGATCCAGCACGGCGGTACGCCCGATCCTCTTCTGTTTTTGGCATCCTGAACCACAACGCTCCCTATGTTCGATATCGGATTCACTGAGCTCGTCGCCATCGGCGTGGTTGCGCTGATCGTCATCGGCCCGGAGCGGCTGCCCAAGGTCGCACGTACGGCCGGGCACCTGTACGGTCGCCTGCAGCGTTATGTGTCGACGGTCAAATCGGATATTGGCCGCGAGATTCAGCTGGACGAGCTTCGCCGCGCCGGACAGAGTTTCAAGGAGTCGGTCGAATCGGCAGCATCGGGTGTCGAGCAGCAGGCCACGGTGGTCGACGATTTTCTGCGCAATGAGGCAAATAACGTCACACAGGCGGTGACGGCGGGCGTGGCCAGTGTGAAAGCCATTTCCGCTGCGGAGCCAACTGCCCAGCCCAGTGAATCCGAACACGAACACGCGCAGCAGCAGAGCCTGCCGCTGGATGAGCCTGACCAGAATGCCGGGAACACGGCGCCAGCTGCGACACACACGGCATCCGGCGAAGATTCGGATAAATCTGCATGAGCGATACCGAAGATACCTTTATCTCGCATCTCGTTGAAATGCGGGATCGGCTTCTGCGTGCCGTGCTGGTAATCGTGGTCATCTTTGTCTGCCTGTTCCCGTGGGCGCAGGACATCTACGCGCTTCTTGCCAAGCCTTTGCTGGCAGCACTGCCCAAAGGCGGGCAGATGATCGCCACCGAAATCACCACGCCGTTTTTCGTGCCGATGAAAGTTACCCTGATGGCCGCCTTCCTGCTGGCCTTGCCATGGGTGTTCTATCAGGCTTGGGCTTTTGTGGCCCCGGGACTGTACCGACATGAAAAACGCATTGGCGTGCCACTGGTGATTGCCAGCGTCATCCTGTTTGTAATGGGTATGGCGTTCGCCTATTTTCTGGTGTTTCCACTCGTGTTCCATTTCATCGTCAGCGTCACGCCTACTGGCGTGGCAGTGATGACCGATATTGGAAAATATCTTGATTTCGTGCTGACCATGTTCATGGCGTTCGGCGTCACGTTCGAGGTTCCTATTGCCGTGGTGCTGCTCGTGAAGATGGGTATGGTTTCGGTTGCCAAGCTGCGCGAAATCCGGCCTTATGTCATCGTCGGGGCATTCGTCATCGGGGCGATCTTTACCCCGCCTGATGTCATTTCACAGTTCATGCTGGCTATGCCTCTGTGGGTGCTCTATGAACTGGGAATCATCGTTGCGGCCATGATCACCAAGCCCAAGCCCGAATCCGAATCCGAATCCGAATCGGATTATGCACCGATGTCCGGTTCCGATATGGACGACGAACTCGACCGCATTGACGCGGAGCAGATCGATCCGGAATCGCGCAAGCAGGACTGACGCACGTTTAATGTGCGCAGTTGTATGGCATGCACTAACGTGGTGCCTTCATATTGCTCAATAAGTTGAAGTCTCGTTTCCAATCAATTGCTTGACGGATAGGAACGTTACTTGCATCTGTCTCCTGGCATTCTATTGGGAGCCGGTGCATGGAAGCATTGAAATCAGGCAGTGACGTATTGTTCGTATTGCTGGGCGGCATCATGGTGCTGGCCATGCATGCGGGATTTGCCTTTCTGGAACTGGGCACCGTGCGCAAGAAGAACCAGGTCAATGCGCTGGTCAAGATCCTGACCGACTTCTCGGTATCCACCATTGCCTATTTCTTCATCGGCTACAGCATCGCCTATGGCATCAGTTTTTTTTCCAGTGCCGAAGTGCTGTCCGCCAGGAATGGCTACGAACTGGTCAGATTTTTTTTCCTGCTGACGTTTGCGGCCGCCATACCGGCCATCGTGTCGGGGGGTATCGCTGAACGGGCACGCTTTAATCCCCAGTTGGCAGCGACCTTTGCTCTAGTCGGGCTGATCTACCCGTTTTATGAGGGGATCGTCTGGAACGGCAACTACGGCATCCAGGACTGGCTGGCAGCAAGCGTCGGTGCCAGATTTCATGACTTCGCTGGCTCGGTGGTGGTGCATGCAGTCGGGGGCTGGATTGCCTTGCCTGCCATATTGTTGCTGGGCGCGCGGCGCGGACGCTATACCCGCGACGGCATGGTCTCCGCGCATCCGCCGTCCAATATTCCGTTCCTGGCGCTTGGGGCATGGATTCTGACCGTGGGCTGGTTCGGCTTCAACGTGATGTCAGCCCAGTTGGTCGAGGCCGTGTCGGGCCTGGTGGCGGTGAACTCGTTGATGGCGATGGTGGGTGGCACGCTGGCCGCGCTTGTGATTGGCCGCAACGATCCGGGTTTCATCCATAACGGCCCGCTGGCTGGTCTGGTGTCCGTGTGTGCAGGCTCGGACGTAATGCATCCACTCGGCGCGCTGGCCACCGGTGCAATTGCAGGCGTACTGTTCGTGCGGATGTTTATGGTGACCCAGAACAAGTGGAAGATCGACGACGTACTCGGCGTTTGGCCTTTGCATGGGTTGTGTGGTGCATGGGGCGGGATCGCGGCCGGCATTTTCGGCACCCGAGCGCTGGGAGGACTGGGCGGCGTCAGCCTGACGGCGCAAGTGATCGGCACGCTGGGTGGCGTGACTGTTGCCGTGTTGGGGAGTCTGCTGGTGTATGGCTTGCTGAAGCGGTTCGTCGGCCTGAGGCTGGACCCGGAGGCCGAGTTTAATGGTGCCGACCTCAGCATCCACAAAGTGTCGGCTATGGCAGAACGCGAGACCTACTGGTAATCGCTATTTTTTTTGTTTTTGTTTCAGGTATTTGCGGCGCTCGGCACGCAATTGTTCGAGTTGGCGATCGACCTGGACCACGTCGGGATGCTGTTTGGTATATTTCAGCAGGAGGACGGTGCGTTTGACGCGCAGTTCGACCAGCTCCTTGTCAAGCCCGGCGAGATACGCGTCCGATTTGGGCGGCGCCGCACCGACTGTTTTGTCGGGTTCAGGGGGCGGTTGAACGTCTGGTGTGGTGTTGTCGGGTGGAGTCGGAAGGGCCAATTGCACGGGGAGATGGTGTACTTGCGAGGGCGTTGCCAGGAAGTGTTCGATCACGATGATCCCGAGCCCGATCAGCAGAAATATGCCGATCGGTGCGCCGAATGCAATGACCCGTAGTGCACGTGACACGCGGCTGGATGAGGGGACAGGAAGAGGCGGCGCAGTAACCTGGGTCAGTGCGTGGAAGGCACCAACCAGCGTGCGGGCGTCCGGCCGGGCGTCCGGCTTTTTGCTCAGCATGTGTGCCAGCAGACTGGCTACGCCGGCCGGGATTCTGGGGCGCAGGATTGTGGCGTCCACCGGCGTTTCGTTGATGACGCGATAGACGATCGTGGGCAGGCTGTCGCCATCGAAGGCGTAGTGGCCCGTCAGCATTTCGTACAGGACCGCGCCCAGCGAAAAAATATCGGAACGCCCGTCCACTTCCCGCCCCATCGCCTGTTCCGGCGACATGTAGCGTGGCGAGCCGAGCATCTGCCCGGCCTGGGTGTGATCGCTGTTGACGAGATGGGCGATGCCGAAATCGGTCAGCTTGATCCGTCCGTGCTGACCGGTCACGACGACGTTGGCAGGCTTGATGTCGCGATGGATGACGCCATGCTCGTGCGCGAACGCCATCGCTTCGGCCATCTGCATGGCGGTATCGAGCGCCAGGTCCAGCGGCATCGGTCCGATGTCCATGAGATCGCGTAGCGTCCGGCCTTGCAAATATTCCATGGCGATATAGGCAAGTTCGTCGGCCTCGCCCACGTCGTAGATGGTTACGATATTGGGGTGTGACAGGCGGCCGGCGCTCTGCGCTTCGCGCAGAAAACGTGATTCGGCGTCGGTCCCTTCGTGCTGCAACTGTGTAATGGGCACGGTCTTGATGGCCACCGTCCGCTCGATCAGCGGATCGCGCGCCCGGTAGACCGTACCCATTGCACCTTGGCCGATTTCGTCGAGAATTTCGTAACGGCCGATTTTCATCATGGCAGCAACGTCAGGTCTGGCATTCCACAATCTGTCCGCGGACAGCACGGCTGTCCTCGCCCATCAGGTAAAGATACCAGGGCATCAGATCGTCAACGCTGGGGAGCGTATCGGGTGACAGCCCGGGATGGGTGCGAGTGCGCAAGGTGGTTGCCACCTGGCCGGGAATCAGGGTGTTGATGCGCAGGTTCTCATCCGAATCGAGTTCGTCAGCCCAGATGCGGGTGAGTGTTTCCAGGCCTGACTTCGCGACGGCATAGCCACCCCAGTAGGCGCGCGGCTGATGGCCATGGGTCTCGCCGGTGAATACGACTGATGCATCCGGTGCCTGCTGGAGTAGTGGCAGGCAGGCGCGGGTGAGTGCGAAGGGCGCGATCAGGTTGACGCGCATCAGGGACTGCCATTGCTCCAGCGTCTGCAAGTGCAGCGGCGTGAGATTGTAGAACTGGTGCGCGCTGTGCAACAGGCCATCGAGCCGTTTCAGATGGTGCGTAATGGTGCCGGCCAGGGTTTCCAGACTGCGGTCATCGGCGAGCGCAAGGTCATAGGGAAACATGGCGGGTTCGGGTCCACCCGCGGCGACGATTTCGTCGTATACCACTTCGAGTCTGGCTTCATTACGCGCGAGCAGGGCGACGGTGGCGCCGTGGCGCGCAAATGTGAGGCTGGCGGCACGACCGAGGCCGGAGCTGGCGCCGGTGACGAGAATGACGCGGTCTGTGAGGAGATCGGAGCGAGGGAGATAGTCTTTCATAGCTGTTCGAGGAGTGCGCCGGCCGATTGTACTCCGCTCTGTGTCGCGCTTTCGAGCGTGGCGGGGTACGGCCCGGCAGTGTAGTCGCCCGCCAGGAAGATGCGCGGGTGCGGGGTGCGTATGGCAGGACGTGCCATGTCGGGCACACAACTATAGGTTGCCTGTTTTTCGATGATGCGCTTGCGCCTGGCGATCCGGCGCAACTGCGCTTCGGCCCGATCCAGCCAGTCAGGAGGCAGGTTTGCGGCAGTGCTGGCGACGAATGCCAGTAAACCGGCCTGGCCATGGCTTTGGCCGCGATCGAACACGAACTGCGCCGGCCCGTTGGCCAGGGCGAATAGTGGCCTGGACAATCGAAAATCCGCATCGTATTGCATGTAGGCGGTGGCAATCGATTGATATTCATATCGTGCCACTGCACGGCCGAGCGATTCAAGTTCCGGAACCTGCTTGGCCAGCGCAGGCAGATGTTGCGGAGCGACAGCCAGGATGACGTGGCTGAACGCGGACAGGTGGCCATGCGTCCCCAGCATGATGGCATCCGGTGTGGACGCGAGCGTGGTCACGCGGCTTCCCAGCCGGATATCGCCGCCGAGTTCGGCCACCCGCGCGGCGGCTGGCGCGGGCAGCAACGCTGTCAGGTCACAGCGCGGCAGGATCAGGTCGCTGTGGCGGGCGCGTCCGCCGAACGCGGCACGGATCACGCTGCGAAAAATCCGGGCGCTGGCCAGTTTGGGCGGGGTGTTGAGTGCCGACACGCATAGGGGGTGCCACAGCGCATTGCGCAATTTTTCGGGCTGTGTGCAGGTGAGCTGGCTGACAGTCAGGTGGTCTGGCGTTGACGTGTCGCGTAGCACGGTGTGAGCCCACTGTACGGCGGCCAGCTTCTCGCGCCAGGTCAGTCCGTGGGCGCCGAGCAGCCCCGCCAGCAAGTGCAGCGGCGCGGGCAGGCGTGGACAGCTTAGCCTGAAGTCAGGCGGCTGCTCGAGGGCGAGCGGCAGGTGCCACAGACGGGCTTGTGAGGCGGCAGGCTGTAGGCGTTCGATCAGCTGTAGCGACTGTTCGTATGCGCCAAGCAGGATGTGCTGGCCGTTGTCGAGCGGTTGACCATCGAGTTCAACGGCGCGTGCACGGCCGCCGAGGGTACGACCGGCCTCGAACAGTGTGACGTTCACGCCGGCTTCGGCCAGCGTCAGGGCAGCCGAGCAGCCGGCCCAGCCGCCGCCCACGACCGCGACACGCGGTCGATCCACAGCAACTATCACGGAAACAGCCAGGTCTTGCTGGCAAGCCACAGTTTGCGCAAAGGCGTGAGCGAGACGCGTGCGCGCAGGACCGGGAATCCGGAACGCTGGATTTCGTCGAGCAAGGTGCGGTAGATCGCCGCCATGACCAGCCCCGGGCGTTGCATACGACGCGCAGCGGGAGGCAGCATAGCGAACGCACACGTGTAACCGTCCAGAGCACGTTCATATTGAAACTGCATCAAGGCCTGAAATTCAGGTGTATCGCGACCGTTCAGCAGATCGGTTTCGTGCACGCCGAAACGCGCCAGTTCGTCCTGCGGCAGGTAGATGCGCCCGCGTCGCGCATCCTCGCCGACGTCGCGGATGATGTTGGTGAGCTGGAACGCCAGTCCCAGTTCGTGCGCGTAGCGGCGGATGTCGCGGTCGTGTTCGCCGCGCACGCCGCCGAAGATCGACGCGGCAATTTCGCCAACCACGCCGGCGACGCGGTAGCAGTAGAGCTTGAGCGACTTGAAATCGGGATAGCGCGTGTGGTCGAGATCCATCGCCATGCCGTCGACGATTTCCAGCAGCAGCGTCGGCGCGATGGCCCGGCCTTGCGGCGTGTCAGAGAGCGCACGGGTTGCCGGATGCTCTGGCACGCCGCTAGCAAAACGGCCGATTTCGTCGCGCCACCAATCGAGCTTGACCTCGGCCACCTGGCGCTCGTGGCATTCGTCTACCACGTCGTCGAGTTCGCGGCACAGAGCGTAGAACAGAACGCCGTGATTGCACGCCGTACGTCGCGCGGCAGGAAAACGAAGCTGTAATAGAAGCTTGAGCCGCTGGCCGCAGCCCGCTCCTGGCAGTATTGATGAAAATCCATGCTCAAAACAGCCCTCGCGCGAGCATGACGAGCCAGTCTTGTTTGGTTAGTACCGGACGGTTGTGGAAGACACAGCCAGGGTCGGCATGCAGCTTGCGCAAGATGGCTTCGCCACCGCGGATGGTCACCCGCAGTTCCAGCCCGATGCGCCCCTTGAGCTGCCGGCCGAGCGGCGCGCCGGCCTGCAGCAATTTACGCGCACGCTCGATCTGCTTGTACATCATCATGTGCCACAACCCGTGCGCGTTACCCTCGGCAATCTGTGCCTCGCTGACGCGGTGAGCGGCCAGTTCGTCCTGCGGCAGGTAAATGCGGTCTTTCTGGTAATCGATCGCGATGTCCTGCAGAAAGTTGATCAGTTGCAGGCTGCTGCAGATGGCGTCGGAATAGGCCAGATGGCGCGGGTCGCAGTCACCGTACAGATGCAGCATCAGACGGCCCACCGGGTTGGCCGAGCGGCGGCAGTAGTCCATGACCTCGCCGAAATCGGCGTAGCGTTTTTTTTCAACGTCCTGTGCGAAAGCGGACAGAAGATCGCGAAACGGAGCCAGCGGAATGGTGCGGGCACGAATCTCGACAGCCAGCGGTCCGAACACCGGATCGGTCGGCGTATCGCCGCGTTCGATGCGATCCAGTTCGGCACGGTAGGCTTCGAGCTGGCTCAGACGCGTGGCGGGCGAGGCATCGCCTTCATCGGCAATGTCGTCCGCGCTGCGTGCAAATCGGTAGATGGTTTCCACCGGTTGTCGCAGCCGTTTGGGCAGCAGCCAGGACGCAACAGGGAAGTTTTCGTAGTGATCGACCGGCACCGGCAATAAAAAACGGAATGGGAATAATGACTTAGGCGGGATGCGGGGCAGGCTTGGGTGACAGCATCGCTTTGATTATATTACACTTATCGGTCGCAGGTTTTACGGTCAAGCCGCGAGAGTGGCGGAATTGGTAGACGCACTGGATTTAGGTTCCAGCGCCGCAAGGCGTGGGGGTTCGAGTCCCCCCTTTCGCACCATAAGCTTTTTGCCCTTCACCTAACGTCAATTCAGCCAGAAAGTATTTTGATGCAAGCAAATCTTGAAGTTCTCGAAGGACTGGTCCGCCGCCTGGACATCAGCGTGCCCATGGGGCAACTGGAAACCGAAGTGCAAAACCGCCTCAAGCGCCTGGCACGCAGCGTCAAGATGGATGGTTTTCGCCCCGGCAAAGCGCCTTTGGGCGCCGTGGCACGTCAACATGGTCCAGGTGTGCGCCAGGACGTGCTGGGTGAAACCCTGCAGTCGCGTTTCGGCGAGGCGGTACAGGCTCATCAGCTGAGAATTGCGGGGTATCCTCGCTTCGAACCGAAGACGGGCCAGGTCGATGCAACAGAAATGACCTTCAGTGCCAGTTTTGAGGTCTATCCTGAAGTGAAGATCGACGACTTGAGCACCGGCAAGATGAGCAAGCCCGTGATAAACCTGACGGATGCCGATGTCGTCAAGACGCTGGAGGTTCTGCAAAAACAGCGCCGCACGTTTGAATCGGCCGATCGGCCTGCCGTGGAAGGTGATCTGGTCAAATTTGACTATCAGGGCACTGTCGATGGCGCGCCATTCGAAGGCGGCAAGGGCGACGACTTTGCTGCGGTAATTGGCGAAGGCCGCTTGCTGAAGGATTTCGAACAGAGCCTGACCGGGCTCACGGCGGGCGACAGCAAGGGCTTCGATCTCACGTTTCCCGCCGACTATGCTGCCAAGGAGCTTGCCGGCAAGGCGGCGCACTTCGAAGTGCAGGTCAAGAACGTACAGGCTCCCGGGTTGCCGCCGATTGATGCGGAATTTGCCAGGGCGCTGGGCGTCGAAGACGGCGACGTGGAAAAACTCAAGGCCGAAGTGAAGTCCAATCTTGAGCGCGAAGCAAAACGCCGCGTCCAGACGAAACTGAAAGAGCAGGCGATGGATTTGTTGCTACAGAAAAGCACGCTGGATTTGCCGCAGAGTCTGGTGGCGATGGAGACTGAGCGTCTGATGAAAATGACCGAAACGGATATGCAGTCGCGTGGGGTTCAGACCATGAAGCTCTCTGCCGATATGTTTACAGGACAGGCCGAACGCCGGGTACGCCTAGGCCTGATCCTGGCCGAGATCGTACAGGCGCACAAGCTGGTGGCGCAGCCCGAGCAGATCCGCAACCTGATTCAGGAGCAGGCCCAGAGCTACGAGGAGCCCGACCAGGTGGTGCAATGGTACTACCAGAGCCCCGAGCGGATGCAGGAGATCGAGTCCCTGGCGCTGGAAGAGAATGTGGTAGCATGGGTTGCAGGTCAGGCCCAAGTGGAAGACGTGACAACCTCCTTTGAAGAACTGATGGGACGAGCCTGATGCGCATTGATTTAGAACGCGGTGTTTCCAATTCACAGCCCTTCGAGCCCCAAGGGCTGGGGTTGGTGCCCATGGTCGTCGAGCAAAGCGGCCGTGGAGAGCGCGCTTACGACATTTATTCGCGCCTGCTCAAGGAGCGGGTAATTTTTCTGGTTGGTCCGGTGAACGATGCGACGGCCAACCTGGTCGTTGCGCAGATGCTGTTCCTCGAATCGGAAAATCCCGACAAGGACATCCATTTCTACATCAACTCGCCGGGTGGATCGGTGTCCGCAGGCATGGCGATCTACGACACCATGCAGTTCATCAAACCTGACGTGTCCACACTCTGTATCGGCCAGGCGGCCAGCATGGGGGCATTCCTGCTGACCGCGGGCGCAAAGGGCAAGCGTTTTTGCCTGCCCAACTCCCGCATCATGATCCATCAACCGCTGGGTGGGTTCCAGGGTCAGGCATCGGACATCGCGATCCATGCCAAGGAAATTCTGTATCTGAAGTCACGCCTCAACGACATGCTCGCCAAGCACACCGGGCAGAACATAGAAGTGATCGATCGCGACACCGATCGCGACAATTTCATGAGCGCGGACGATTCGGTGAAGTACGGGCTGATCGACAAGGTGCTGACCAGCCGCATCGAAGCATCAACCAATTAAGCAAGGAACTCGAATGGCAGACAAAGGCTCGGGCGACAAACTTCTCTACTGCTCCTTCTGTGGCAAAAGCCAGCACGAGGTGCGCAAGCTGATTGCCGGACCGTCGGTGTTCATCTGCGATGAATGCGTCGAGTTGTGCAACGACATCATCCGCGAGGAAATCCAGCAGGCCGACAACCAGAAGGGAACGGGTTCCGATCTGCCTACGCCGCACGAGATCAGCGGCATCCTCGATCAGTACGTGATCGGCCAGGGACAGGCTAAAAAAGCGCTTGCGGTGGCGGTATACAACCATTACAAACGTCTGCGCAGCAATTCGGGCACGGGCGAGGTCGAACTGGCCAAGAGCAACATCCTGCTGATCGGCCCGACCGGTTCAGGCAAGACCCTGCTTGCGCAAACGCTGGCGCGTCTGCTGAACGTGCCCTTCGTGATTGCCGATGCCACCACACTGACGGAAGCCGGCTATGTTGGCGAAGATGTCGAAAACATCATCCAGAAGTTGCTGCAAAAGTGCGACTACGATGTCGACAAGGCCAAGGAAGGTATTGTTTACATTGATGAAATCGACAAGATTTCACGCAAGGCCGACAACCCTTCGATCACCCGCGACGTGTCGGGCGAAGGCGTCCAACAGGCCTTGCTGAAACTGATCGAAGGCACGACCGCTTCGGTTCCACCGCAGGGCGGGCGCAAGCATCCGAACCAGGAATTCGTGCAGGTCGATACCAGCAACATCCTGTTCATCTGCGGCGGCGCGTTCAGCGGGCTGGAAAAGGTCATTCGTGGCCGTACCGAAAAAGGCGGCATTGGCTTCGGCGCCCAGGTGAAGAACATCGACGATACCAAGCGCGATGTCGAATTGCTGCATCAGGTCGAGCCCGAAGATCTCATCAAATATGGCTTGATCCCGGAATTTGTCGGACGTTTGCCGGTCGTTGCGACCCTGGATGAACTGGATGAAGCTGCCCTGGTTCAGATTCTGACCGAGCCGAAAAACGCGCTGACCAAGCAATTCGTCAAGCTCTTCAAGATGGAAGGCGTCGAGCTCGAGTTCCGTGAGGATGCGCTGAATGCCATTGCCAAGCGCGCACTGGCGCGCCGCACTGGTGCACGCGGCCTGCGTTCGATCATCGAACACGCCCTGCTCGACACGATGTACGACCTGCCCTCACTCAAGGGTGTCAGCAAGGTGGTGGTCGACAATGGGTTGGTCAGTGGCGACGGCAAGCCCTTGTTGATCTATTCCGAGCAGGATGAGCAGCCGCTGGCTGCCGGCGCCTGAACCGAAATGGCTGATAGGGGGAACCTATCAGCCACCTTGAATTCCAAACTATGCCCCCCAATTGTGGATGAGCGTGGTTGAGTGCCGCGCATCCTTTCCGTAACCTTTACCAGGAATCATGATGAGCGACAACCTACCCAAGGAACAGATCGACCTGCCGCTGTTGCCGCTTAGGGATGTGGTGGTGTTTCCCCACATGGTCATCCCGCTGTTTGTCGGCCGCCCCAAATCAATCAAGGCGCTGGAAACATCGATGGAGTCTGGCAAGAGCATCCTGCTGGTCGCACAAAAAACGGCCGCGCAGGACGACCCTACGCCTGAAGATCTCTACGACACCGGCAGCGTGGCCACTGTGCTGCAGATGCTGAAGTTGCCCGACGGCACCGTCAAGGTATTGGTGGAAGGCAATCAGCGCGCCCGCATACTGGAAGTGACCGACGCCGGAACCCATTTGGCCGCGAGTGCCGAGATTCTGCCTGCCGAAGGCGAGGAACTGGTGGAAGTTGAAGCCATGCGTCGTGCTCTGCTGACGCAGTTCGACCAGTACGTCAAACTGAACAAGAAAATTCCGCCTGAAATCCTGACGTCGCTGTCGGGCATCGACGAAGGCGGCCGTCTCGCCGATACCATCGTTGCGCACCTGCCGCTGAAACTGGAACAGAAGCAGGAAGTGCTGGAGATGATCGGTGTCAACAAGCGTCTCGAGCATCTGCTCGGCTTGCTGGAAGGCGAACTCGACATCCTGCAGGTGGAAAAGCGTATCCGTGGTCGCGTCAAGCGGCAGATGGAGAAGAGCCAGCGCGAGTACTACCTGAACGAACAGGTCAAGGCGATCCAGAAGGAACTCGGCGACATCGAAGAAGGCGCCGAGCTGGAAGAACTGGAAAAGCGCATCAAGGTTGCCAGCATGTCCAAAGAGGCCGAAACCAAGGCCATGGGCGAGCTGAAAAAGCTGAAAATGATGTCGCCGATGTCGGCCGAAGCCACGGTCATCCGCAGTTACATCGAAGCGATGGTTGGTTTGCCGTGGAAGAAAAAAACCAAGATCAGCAAGGATCTGGCGAAGGCCGAAAAGATTCTTGACCAGGATCACTACGGCCTTGACAAGGTCAAGGAACGGATTCTGGAGTACCTGGCGGTGCAGCAGCGCGTCGACAAGGTGAAAGCACCCATTCTGTGCCTGGTAGGGCCGCCTGGCGTCGGCAAGACCTCGCTCGGCCAGTCGATTGCACGCGCGACCAACCGCAAGTTCGTGCGCATGGCGCTGGGTGGCGTACGCGACGAATCCGAGATCCGTGGCCACCGCCGCACCTACATCGGTTCGATGCCTGGGAAAATCCTGCAAAGCCTGACCAAGGTCGGTGTGAAGAATCCGCTGTTCCTGCTCGACGAAGTCGACAAGATGGGGCAGGACTTCCGCGGCGATCCGTCTTCGGCCCTGCTGGAAGTACTCGACCCCGAGCAGAACCATACTTTCCAGGACCATTACATCGAGGTCGAATACGACTTGTCGGATGTGATGTTCGTTGCCACGGCCAACTCGCTCAATCTACCCGCCCCGCTGCTCGACCGGATGGAGGTGATCCGTCTGTCGGGCTATACCGAGGATGAGAAGATCAACATCGCCGAGCGCTACCTGGTGCCCAAGCAACTCAAGGTCAACGGTATCAAGGAAGGTGAGCTCGCCATTGTCGAGTCGGCGATCCGCGACATCGTGCGTTACTATTCGCGTGAAGCGGGTGTGCGCAGCCTGGAACGCGAAATTTCCAAGATCTGCCGCAAGGCCGTCAAGACGCTGCTGATGAAGAAACAGAGCACCAAGATTACGGTCACGTCACGCAATCTGGAGAAATACCTCGGTGTGCGGCGTTTCAGTTTCGGCATCGCCGAACTGAACAACCAGGTGGGACAGGTAACAGGATTGGCCTGGACCGAAGTGGGCGGAGAATTGCTTACCATTGAGGCGGTTTCGCTACCCGGGCGTGGCAAAACGATCACCACCGGCAAGCTTGGTGAAGTGATGCAGGAGTCGATCCAGGCCGCGCTGTCCGTGGTGCGTTCGCGTGCCCGTAAACTGGGGGTTCAGGAAGACTTTTATCAGAAGCGCGACATCCACATTCACCTGCCGGAAGGCGCAACACCGAAAGACGGTCCGTCCGCCGGTATCGCAATTTGCACCTCGATCGTATCGATCCTCACGGGCATTCCGGTGCGCGCCGACGTCGCAATGACGGGCGAGATCACGCTGCGCGGAGAAGTGCTGCCGATTGGCGGATTGAAGGAAAAATTGTTGGCGGCGCATCGCGGCGGTATCAAGACCGTGCTGATTCCACATGAAAACGTCAAGGATCTGACCGAGATTCCGGACAACATCAAGAACAAGCTCGATATCCATCCGGTCAAGTGGATCGACCAGGTTCTTGAATTGGCACTGGAACACGCGCCCGAACCCTTGAAGGATGAAGCCGAAGCGGATACGCCGGCAATTGCCGTGCCCGAAGAAGGCAAGACCGGGACCGCGGCGCTTAAACACTAGGTATTTTTTGCCACCTGTCCGAATCCCGCGCCAGTCGCGGGATTTCTTTGGCAACCGCCCGGGAAACCGCTTGACACAAGGTTTTGCGGGTTGCTATAAAAGCGGCCACAGGGTTTTCCTGTGCCACTTGAGTGAAGGGGACAACACGTGAACAAATCCGAATTGATTGATGCCATCGCCGACTCGGCAGACATATCCAAGGCTGCTGCAGGCCGTGCGCTGGATGCAACGGTCGAAGCAGTCAAGAAAGCGTTGAAGAAGGGCGACGTGGTGACGCTGGTCGGTTTTGGCAGCTTCTACGTGGGTAAGCGGGCCGCACGTACAGGTCGTAATCCGCGCACGGGCGAGACCATCAAGATCAAGGCAGCCAAGGTGCCGAAGTTCCGCGCCGGCAAGGGCCTGAAAGACGCCATCAATTAATACTTAAAGTCCGTTTGGTACTTGGCAGAGTTGAGAGAAATGTTGTAGAATCTCGGCCTTTGTCGGGTGCTTAGCTCAGCTGGTAGAGCGTCGCCCTTACACGGCGAATGTCGGGGGTTCGAACCCCTCAGCACCCACCAGCAGGGCAAGAAAAAATAAGTGGTAACACAAGGGAGTGGTAGTTCAGTTGGTTAGAATACCGGCCTGTCACGCCGGGGGTCGCGGGTTCGAGTCCCGTCCACTCCGCCAACATAAAAAAGGCGAACGTGAGTTCGCCTTTTTTCCATTTCAGGATGGGGTTTTCTCGCGTTGCATCACCGCAACTACATTTAATCGCCTTGAAGCGAGACGCGAGACACAAAGTGCGCGAAAATTCGCGCTGACGTTTTTTTCGGAGTAAAAGACCGTGCTCGAAGTAATCCGCAACCATGCTAAAGGTTGGCTGGTCAAAGTCATATTGGGCTTGATCGCAATCACTTTCAGCCTGTTTGGAATGGAATCCTACATGAGAAGCGACAAAAGCAGCGGCGTAGTCGCTGAGGTCGGCGATGTGGGAATTTCACGTGAAGAGTTCTCGCAAGAAATCCAGGCGCAGACCAACCGTATGCGCGAGGCGCTTGGCCCTGCGTTCGATCCGGCCGTCCCGGAGCGTGCCGATTTTCGCAAACAGGTACTTGACAGCCTGATCGAGCGCAAAGCCCTGTTGCTGGAGGCGCAAAAGAACAAGTTCCTTGCACCCGACGCGTACCTTGTGTCCGTGCTGGCGCAGATTCCGGCTTTCCAGCAGGACGGCAAGTTTTCCCAGGAACGTTATGAGGACGTGTTGCGCCAGAATGGCCGCACGGCAGCCCAGTTTGAAAATGAGTTGCGCCAGGGGTTCATGCTGGAAGTCATGACCAGTCCGGTAACGCTCGCGACTTTCCCATCGAATACTTCGCTGACACAGATAGCCCAACTGGTCTCGCAAAAGCGTGAAATTGCCTGGGCCGACCTGCCAGCCTCTGCCATTGCTTCGGAGATCAAGGTAACGCAAGCCGATGTGGAGCGCGATTACGCCGCGCGCAAGGCCGAGTTCACTGAACCCGAGCAGATTCGCACCGAATATCTGGTACTGGACAAAGCCAGCGTGGCGGCCGGTATCGCAGTAAGTGACAAGGACGTCGCTGACTACTATGCGGCGAATGCGAAGAAATTTGGACGGCCCGAGCAGCGCAGTGCGAGCCATATCCTGATCGCGGCAGATAAAAACGCCGACGCAGCAACGCGTGCCAAGGCCAAGGCCAAGGCGACCGAACTGGTTCAGATCCTGCAGAAGTCTCCGGAACGTTTTGCCGAACTGGCGCGGACCGAATCGCAGGACCCGGGTTCGGCCACGCAGGATGGCAGCCTGGGGAGTTTTGCCCGCGGCATGATGGTCAAGTCGTTCGATGACGCCGTATTCAGCATGAAACCCCACGAAATTCGTGGCCCGGTCGAAAGCGATTTCGGCTATCACATCATCCAGCTGGATGGCATCGAGCCTGCCAAACTGGTACCGCTGAACGAAGTGCGAGCTGAGGTCGTCGATGACCTGCGCAAGCAGCGGGCGCAGAAGGTCTTTGCAGATCTGGCGGACAACTTCAGCAACCTGGTCTATGAAAACGCGCAATCCTTGCAGCCTGCCGCCGCAGCGACCAAGCTCAGTATCAAGCAAAGCGACTGGATGAGCACCAAGACGGCACCACCGCCATTCGACAATGCCACTTTGTCGGACGCGCTGTTCGGCCCCGAATCGATCAAGTCGAAGCAAAACACCGATGCCATCGAGGTGCAACCTGGCATGTTGGTGGCAGCACGGGTGATCGATCATCGCCCGGCCCGGTTGCGCCCGCTGACAGAGGTATCCGCAGCGATCAAGGCTAGACTGCATACCGAGCAGAGCGCCAAGTTGCTGGCACAGAAGGGCGAGGCCGCCATCAAAAAGCTGGAGAAAGGCGATGAGGCGGGCTTGAACTGGTCGGCCTTCCAGGTGGTGGGGCGGCAGCCATTTGCCGAACTGGATGCAGCAGGCATCAAGGCGGTGTTCAGTGCGAATACCGACAAGCTGCCAGCCTATACCGGCTTCGCCCAGCCCGACGGCTCGTACCGGATCGTGCGGATCAGTCGTGTGGTGGAGGAGAGTACGCCGGACCCTGCGTTGCTGGCGTCGGTTTCCTCGGGCGTGGCTCAGGCGCAGCAGCGCGCGGATATGAAAGCGATGCTGACCTTGATTACCGCGGGCCAGAAAGTGAAAATCAAATCGAATGCGATCGAGGGCAGATAACGCGATCGCATGACGATAAAAAACGCGCCCTGACGGCGCGTTTTTTTCAGAGGGAGCGCATGACTCAGTGCTCGGCACCTGCGGTCGAGTTGAACCCGGCGTCGACATAGGTGATTTCACCCGTGATCCCGGACGCGAGATCGGAGAGCAGGAAGGCCGCGACATTGCCCACTTCGTCTATCGTCACATTACGGCGGAGCGGTGCATTCTGGGCTACGAGATCGAGTTTCTCGCCGAAATTGGCGATACCGCTGGCAGCCAGCGTCTTGATCGGGCCGGCCGACACTGCATTGACGCGGATGCCCTTGGGTCCCAGGCTTTGCGCCATGTAGTACACGTTGGATTCCAGGCTGGCCTTGGCCAGGCCCATGACGTTGTAGTTGGGGACGGACCGGATCGCCCCCAGATAGGTCATGGTCAGCACTGCTGCGTTGCGGCCTTCCATCATCGGCAAGGCCGCCTTGGCCAATGCGGCAAAGCTGTAGGAACTGATGTCATGGGCGATACGGAAATTGTCCCGGGTGATGCAGTCGAGATAGTCGCCGGCCAGCGCCTCACGCGGAACAAATGCGATCGAGTGGACCAGGCCGTCCAGGCTGTCCCAGTGTTTGCCGAGTTCGGCAAACAGCGTGTCGATCTGTTCGTCACTGCCGACGTCGCACGGAAACACCAGGCTGGAGTCGAATTCTTTGGCAAATTCGACTACGCGATCCTTGATCCGCTCGCCCTGGTAGGTGAAGGCCAGTTCGGCGCCCTGGCGCCTGCATGCCGAGGCGATACCGTAGGCGATGGAACGGTTCGATATCACGCCGGTGATCAGCAAGCGTTTTCCTTCAAGAAATCCCATGATGGTCTCGTCGAGTTGAGTTGCCCGGATTATAACGGCTGACGTTGATGGCGCGCTTGGGTACACTGGCGGGATGGTGCGTTTCGGAGCAATTTTATTGGAGGTAGGCTTGCTGGCGATAGGCCTTAGCCTGATGGCAGGCTGCTCCGATAGCTGGAACGACCCTTACCCTGGCGCCGATGCGCACGCCAATGTGCTGTACAGTGCGTTTTCCGAACGCCCCAAGCATCTCGATCCGGCACGCTCTTACAGCTCGAATGAAGTCGAGTTTACCGGACAGATTTACGAGCCGCCCCTGCAGTACCATTTCCTCAAGCGCCCGTACACGCTGATCCCACTGACTGCCGAGGCCGTACCCACGCCGCACTATTTTGACGCGGCAGGCAAACTGCTTGCCGACGACGCGCCGTCCAGCGCCATTGCCGAAAGCGTATACGAGATCCGGATACGCCCCGGAATCCGTTATCAGCCGCATCCGGCTTTTGCACGCGATGCGGCTGGACACTATCGTTATCATGCACTGGGCTGGGATGTGGTGTCAGGCAAAAGGCAGATCAGTGATTTCACGTATACGGGTACCCGCGAACTCGTCGCAGCGGATTACGTTTATCAGATCAAGCGCTTGGCGAACCCTCGCTTGAGTTCACCGATCTTTGGGCTGATGTCCGAGCACATCGTCGGCCTGAAAGTACTGGGTGATGCTCTGGAGAAGGCATCCACGGCGCATCCTGCAACGGAGCTGAATCTGAACGACTTTCCGCTGGCTGGCGCGGAAGTGGTGGATAGCTATACGTACCGGATTCATATCAAGGGAAAATACCCGCAATTCATCTACTGGCTGGCGATGCCATTTTTCGCGCCGGTTCCGTGGGAAGCCGATATCTTTTACGCGCAGCCCGGCATGGCAGACCGGAATCTCACGCTCGATTGGCAGCCGGTCGGAACCGGTCCCTACTATCTGGCGGAAAACGATCCCAACCGCCGTATGGTGCTGAAGAAAAATCCCTACTTCCATGGCGAGACCTACCCCGCGGATGGCGATGCGGAGGACCGTCAGGCTGGTCTGCTGGCGGACGCCGGGAAGCCGTTGCCGTTCGTGGACGAGGCCGTGTTCAGCCTGGAAAAGGAAACCATTCCCTACTGGAGCAAGTTTCTGCAGGGTTACTACGACAGTTCCGGCATCAGTTCGGACAGCTTCGACCAGGCCGTGCAGTTCTCGGCAGGCGGTAATCCGCAACTGACCGACAGCATGCGCGACAAGGGTATCCATCTCGTTACTGCCGTTTCGGCGTCGATCTGGTACGTGGGATTCAACATGCTCGACCCGGTGGTCGGGGAACTCGACGAAGGTCATCGCAAACTGCGCCAGGCGATTTCCATCGCGTTCGACTACGACGAATTCATTTCCATTTTCCTGAATGGCCGTGGCATTCCGGCGCAGGGCCCGATTCCGCCCGGCCTGTTCGGGCACGTCGACGGTGTGGCAGGACTGAATCCGTATGTCTACCAAGCGCATGACGACAAGCTCGTGCCGCAGCCTATCGAGAGGGCGAAAAAATTGCTGGCAGAGGCAGGCTATCCCAATGGCCGCAACGCCAGGACTGGCGAACCGCTGGTGCTCTATTTCGACACCATGGCAAGCGGCCCCGATACCAAATCGCGGCTCGACTGGATGAAGAAGCAGCTCGACAAGCTCAATGTGCAACTGGTTGTACGCGGCACCGATTACAACCGCTTCCAGGACAAGATGCGCAAGGGTAATGCGCAGTTGTTCGAATGGGGCTGGAACGCCGACTATCCCGACCCCGAGAACTTCTTCTTTCTGTTGTATGGCCCGAACAGGAAAGTGGCCACCGGCGGCGAGAATGCGGCCAACTATGACAATCCGGAATTCAACCGCCTGTTCGAGCGCATGAAGGACATGGACAATGTCCCCGAGCGCCAGCAGGTGATCAATGCCATGCTCGAGATTGTGCGTCGCGACGCCCCCTGGATTTTTGCCTACTACCCGAAATCCTTCGGCCTGCGCCATGACTGGGTGCATAACGTCAAGCCCAACCTGATGGCCAACAATACGCTCAAGTACCGACGCATCGATCCGGATTTGCGAGCAGCCAGGCGCGCTGCATGGAATCAACCCGTGCTGTGGCCCCTCGTGCTGCTGATTGGCGGGCTCGCTGCCGTCATCGCCCCGGCGGTCATTGCCTGGCGGCGGCGCGAGAGAACGACCGCCTGATGTTTGCCTACATCCTGCGCCGCCTGCTGTACGCCATTCCGATCCTGATTGGCGTCAACCTGCTGACCTTCGCGCTGTTCTTCGTCGTCAATACACCGGACGACATGGCACGGCTGCAACTCGGTGCCAAGCACGTGACGCCGGAGACAAGCCGCTTTTGCTGAACACCCAGGCAAAGGGCGTGGCACAGTTTACTGACACCATTTTTTTCAAACATTCGGCGACGATGTTCGTGTTCGAATTCGGCAAAGGGGACGACGGTCGCGATATAGGTAACGAGATCCGTACGCGCATGGGGCCGAGCCTGGCGATTGCGCTGCCGGTGCTCGTCATCGGCTTGCTGGTCAACATCACCTTCGCCTTGCTGATGGTGTTCTTCCGTGCCACCTATCTCGACCTGTGGGGCGTGGTGCTGTGCGTCGCGCTGATGTCGATCTCGGGGCTGTTCTACATCATTGCAGGACAGTTTTTCATCGCCAAACTGTGGAACCTGCTACCCATCTCGGGCTACAACGGCGGAATCGACGGTTTCCGCTTCATCCTGCTGCCGGTGCTGGTCAGCGTGGTCGCTGGAATTGGCAGCGGATCGCGCTGGTACCGCACAATCTTTCTTGAAGAAATCGGCAAGGACTACGTGCGTACCGCGCGTGCCAAGGGGCTTTCCGAGTTACGCGTATTGTTCCGCCACGTGCTGAAGAACGGCATGATCCCGATCCTGACCGGCGTGGTGGTGGTGCTGCCGCTGCTGTTTATGGGCAGCCTCATCACTGAATCCTTTTTCGGTATTCCCGGGCTCGGGAGCTACACCATCGACGCGATTCAGGCACAGGATTTCTCGGTCGTTCGTGCAATGGTGTTTCTGGGCTCCTTCCTCTACATCGTCGGACTGATCCTCACCGATATTTCCTATTCGTGGGTAGACCCGCGGGTGCGGCTGCAATGAGCGTCCAGCCTGTTGTTCTGTGGACTGACGCGCTGATTTTCTTGCTGTTGGCGATGGGCTGGGCGTTGGTGTGGTTCATCCGCCGTCACGCGCATCTGCGCGCGCCGTGGGCGGCCGTGGCGCGACGCCCCATGGCGGTGGGGGCCGGGCTGGTGCTGGCCGTGTTTGTGGTGATCGGTTTGCTCGATTCGCTGCATTATCGCGAGAAACTGGCGGACAGCCCACCCGACAGGCCGCAGTATTCAATCGAGGTACTGTCCGCATTCGATGCGCTGCTGGGCACGCTGCGCACCCAACAGGAGAAAACCTATTCCGCGCCGCTGGCGATGCAGTTGTACGCCAAGGAGTTCATCGAGCGCAACGGCGCCACCGTGCGGGATTACCCGCGCCTGAAATATGGCGGCGCGCACCTGAAACGGTTGGATGCGCGCGTGCCGGACATCGTCCGGCGTATTCTCGCCGGACTGGCGCAGGGGTTGGCAGTCAGCCTGCTACTGCTCGGCCTGCTCGCGGTGCTCGCGGCATGGCAGGCACACCGCCGGCAGATGCCAGTCAGGAACTGGCTGATTGCCTGGGCAACGGGTCGCCTCGGCTGGCCTGGGCGGACCGTCGTGGTCGTGCTGGCCCTGATGCTGATGCTGGGTCTGATGCTGATCCATCTCGCCGCGGGCTATCACGTCTTTGGCACCGACAAGGTCGGGCAGGATGTGCTGTACATCAGCCTCAAAAGCATCCGCACTGGCCTGGTCATCGGTACGCTGACGACGCTGGTCACGTTGCCGCTCGCGATCGTGCTGGGGATCGCGGCCGGCTATTTCCGCGGCTGGGTGGACGACGTCATCCAGTA
>CAJDWX010000047.1_pt1 | contig 23019 bp, 18 predicted proteins | sample 7391741 | NCBI WGS metagenome assembly CAJDWX01 (sample SAMEA7055741, study PRJEB34461) | soil metagenome | biome: terrestrial ecosystem; feature: Peninsula; material: soil | place: Antarctica | collected 2016
GCCCGAACTTTACCGCAAAACCCGACAAGCCCTCCAGCCCGGCGGGGCTGGATTGCGTGTCTGCGCTATGATAGAAGACATCGTTATCTGATGTGAGCTGTTCCCATGACTTCGACCACCCTGGAGCTGCTCCAGAAATACAGCGTACCCGGCCCCCGTTACACGTCGTATCCGACTGCCCCCTATTTTCGCACCGACTTCAGCGACGCGGACTGGATCGACGCGCTGACTACCGCATCCGTCGACCGCGAATTGTCGCTGTATGCCCACATTCCATTCTGCGACACGCTCTGCCATTTCTGCGGCTGCAACATGGTGGCGACGCGCGACTACAGCAAGACCCAGCCCTATCTGATTTATCTCGATCAGGAAATGGCGCGCACCGCACAGCAGGTAGATCAGCGCCGCGTCGTTCGCCAGTTGCACTGGGGTGGCGGCACGCCGACCTATCTGAATCCGGGCGACATTCGCCGCCTGATGGACATGATGCGCCGGCATTACACGCTGGCAGCCGACGCCGAGATCAGCTGTGAGATCGATCCGCGCGAACTGACCCGCGAACATCTGGTGGCCTTGCGCGAATCCGGCTTCAATCGCGTCTCGTTTGGCGTGCAGGACATGGATCCGGCGGTGCAGCAAGCTGTCAACCGCATCCAGTCGCATGCCCTGATCCAGCAGGTGCTCGACTGGTCGCGCGAACTGGAGTTTTCCAGCATCAACCTGGATCTGATCGTGGGACTGCCGAAACAGACCGTCTCCAGTTTCCGCCGCACGCTGGAGCAGGTGACCGAATGGTCGCCCGACCGTCTGGCCGTATTTGCCTATGCCCACGTGCCCTGGCTGAAAAAGCATCAGCGCCTTATCAAGGAAGAAGATCTGCCGGATTCCGCGACGCGTCTTGGCCTGCAGCAGGCCGTGAACGAGACATTGGGTGCGGTGGGCTATGTCAACATCGGTCTCGATCATTACGCCCGTCCGGACGACGAACTGGTTCGTGCGCAGCAGAACAAGACGCTATGGCGCAATTTCCAGGGCTATACCACACACAAGGATTGCGACATCCTGGCCTTTGGTGTCTCCAGCATCAGCCAGACGGCCGACGTGTACATGCAGAACGACAAGAATCTCAAAAGTTACCAGGAGCGTATCGCCGCGACCGGGTACGCGGTCGAGCGAGGCCTCAAGCTGACCCGCGACGACCAGATCCGCCGCGACGCGATCACCCGCGTGATGTGTGATCTGGAGCTCGACTTCGCGGCTTTTGGCCAGGAATGGGATATCACTTTCACCGACTATTTCGCCACGACACTGGCCGACCTGCGCCCGCTGGCCGACGATGGACTGGTTGCCCTCGAGCCTGACCGGATCGGCGTTACCCCGAGCGGCCGGCTGTTCCTGCGCAACATCGGCATGTGTTTCGACCGCTACCTGAAGGAAACCGCCGGTACCCAGCCGCGCTATTCGAAGACTGCCTGAAGCCCGCCCAGACGAGGCGGCGCCGGAGCACCAAGCTCAGGCTATCCGGCGTGCTTGCAATTTCATTGACAAATCGGTTGCAGGATTGCGATAGTCCGTTCCATAACAAGCGGAGAGCAGTGGAAGACGCAGGTCGGTTCATTCAGGCCTCGTAATCCACAACAGACATGGCACTTTACGGTCGAACCGACGCCGGGCTAAGCCTATCAGGGCGGACGCGGCATCGCCTGCTGCTCCCGCTTGCCACTGGACTGGGCTACTACCTGGGCGCCAAGCTCGGCGTCGTGGCTACGGCCATGTCCGAAGGCATCGCCATTTTCTGGCTGCCGAACGGCATCCTGCTGGCGGCGTTGTTGCTGGCGCCCAGACGCGACTGGCCGCTGTACCTGCTGGCGGCGGTGGTGGCGGAAATCGTTGCCGACCTGCCGACCTTCACCCTGGCGCAGGCACTTGGCTTTGCCGCCGTCAATCTGTTCGAATGCCTGTTGGGGGCGTGGCTGCTGCAGCGCGTCGCCTATCCGTTTGCACTCGACCGGCTTCGCCATGTCGGCCTGTTCGCTGTGTATGCACCGCTTCTGGCCTGCGGCCTGGCGGCCCTGATGGGCGCATCGATCTATGCGCTGAGCTTCCCGACCGCCACGCCGTTCTGGTCCTTCTGGATGATCTGGTGGCTGGGCGACGGCATGGGTGTGATGTTGATCACACCGTTCCTGCTTGGCTGGATGGGCAGCCCACCCCGACCGGTCGAGGGCCGTGCGCTGGAAGCGATGGCACTATTGACCCTGACCCTGCTACTCACGCTCTGGATTTTTTCTCAGGCTGCCACCGACGATTTCCCCCGCAGACCTTTCCTGCTGTTCCCGCTGCCCCTGTGGGCGGCCGCTCGCTTCGGGGTGCGGGGCGCGGTCGGCATCGCAGTGCTGATCGCCGTCATCGCCATCATGGCGACCCTCAACGGCGTCAGCCCGTTACTTGCCGCCACGCCAGCGGACACGGTTCTGCTGCTGCAGGAATATCTGGCCGTACTGATCTTCTCGTCGCTCGCGCTGGCGGCGCTGTTGAATGAATCACGCACCGCGCGGGACGCGCACAACAGCCTGAATCGTGAACTCGAGGCGAGGGTGGCGGCGCGCACACAGGACTTGCAGTCGGCCAACCAACACCTGGCAGAACTGGCCTCGATCGATCCCCTGACCGGCGCCAGCAACCGGCGCCATTTCATGGCTGAGTCCAGGATTGAGCTTAGCCGTGCCAAGCGGCAAGAGCGTCCACTGTCGGTAATCATGCTGGATGTTGATTACTTCAAATCGATCAACGATCGCTTCGGCCATGAAACCGGCGACAAGGCACTGGTGGCACTTGCCGCCACCATCCACGCCACACTGCGCGGCGGCGATATCTTCGCCCGTATGGGCGGCGAGGAATTCATTGTCATGCTGCCGGGTCAGGGCCTTCCCGACGCTTTCCAGACGGCCGAACGGCTGCGCCTGCTGATTGCGCAAAGCGTGATACCGGACTGCCCGGACCGTATCACGGTCAGTGCCGGTGTTGCCGAGCTGGAAAACGCACTCGAAGAAATCGGTGATCTGCTGCGGCGTGCTGACCAGGCGCTCTATCGGGCCAAGAACCAGGGCCGTAATAAGGTCTGCCTGGGACAGGGGACAGCGTCGGACCAGCCAACTGGTACATAGGCCGACCGGCGTTCGGGAAATCAGCAGTAGCCGTTGCCAGTGTTGCGCGCGAGGTAAGTTTCGGCCAGCAACCGTGCCGGCGGGTGGAGTCAGCTGAATCCCAGATCCTGCGCCAGCCCGGCATGGGTGATTTTCCCGACATGGACCTGCAGTCCCGTTTTCAGCCCGGGATCGGCATCCACGGCGGCGAGGCCCTGTGCAGCCAGTGCCTGGACATAGGGCAGGGTGGCATGGGTGAGCGCATCGGTGGCGGTGCGCGCTACTGCGCCGGGCATGTTGGTGACGCAATAATGGACAACACCTTCGGCCACGAAGAAGGGCGCGCTGTGGGTGGTGGGGCGTGAGGTCTCGGCGATGCCGCCCTGGTCGATGGCAACGTCCACCAGCACGGACCCGTGCGGCATCAGTCTCAATAGCTCGCGGCTGATCAGGCGTGGCGTATGACGTCCCGGAATCTGTACGGCACCGATGACAATGTCGGCCTCGGCAAGCGACGCGGCAATCGCCTCGGGCGAAGAAAAGCGCGAGGCCACATGCGTAGCGAACAGCGTTTCCGCGTGTGCGAGCTTGTCAGCCTGATAGTCGAGCAGCGTGACGCGCGCACCCAGCCCCACGGCCATGCGTGCGGCACTGGTACCGACCGCGCCGGCGCCGATAATGACCACGTGGGCGGGCGGGACCCCGGGCATGCCGCTGATCAGCCTGCCATTGCCGCCGTGGGGTGTAAGCAGCCCTAGTGCACCCATCAGCGGTGCGAGCCGTCCGGCAATATCCGACATCGGCTGCAGAAGCGGCAGGCCGCCCGTCGGGCCGCTCACGGTTTCGTAGGCAATCGCCGTCACGCCGTGCGCCATCAGTTCGCGCGCCAGTTCCGGCGCAGCCGCCAGATGCAGGTAGCAGAACAGCAACTGGCCTTCGCGCAGCAGTTTTATTTCATCGGCCTGCGGTTCCTTCACTTTCACGATCAGATCCGCAGCATAGATCTCGGCAGGCGCCGCGACGACGCTGGCACCGGCCGCACGGTAGGCGTCGTCGTCGAATCCCACGGCTGCGCCGGCATGGTTTTCGACACTGACCCGGTGTCCGGCCTGGACCAGTAACCGGGCGCCCTCGGGCGTGAGCGCTACCCGGTATTCATGGTCCTTGATTTCCTTGGGAATGCCGATGTGCATGATGAGTCTCGCGCAGGATGGATATCCTGCAGCATAGCCAAAGCGGCGGCGTACCAGAAGTGCCGGCTTTATTGTATCGGCGCGGAAGCGGCGCGGCGTTCGAAGCGGTAGTAGGCAGGCGGAACGTGATCGAGCTTGATCTGGCGCGTGCCCCAGGCAACGGACAGGCGACCGACGCTGCGGTAGGGGCCGATCATCGATGGGGCGGCCTGTACGTCATAGAGCCCGGGCGTGAACAAACGCGCCGACAGGCTCAGGCCGCCGTCGTGGGTCTCGTGCTGGATGCCGGCAAACGGACGCGCCAGCGGCTCGCCGATGAAGATGCCCTGCCCCGGCATCTGCACGCTTTTCCAGTAAGCCTCGATCAGTGTTTCACCCTGCAGGTAATGCGCCATGACGATGCCGGGAACCGGGAACTTGGCGGAGAAATTGCAGGGTTCGACCACCGCGCCATAGCTGCCGGTGGCGCCCGCTTCCAGCCAGCGCAGGCTGCTCATCTGACCGGTGCCAAAGAGCACGCCACCGGCCGAGGTGAGATGGTCGGCAATGGCGCCGGGCAGGAAATGGTTGCTGTCGATGCCCGGTACCTGGGTGAGGCCGGTGAAGTAGAACATCACATCGGGTTTGTTTTCGAGGGCGTTGGCCTCGACGATTTCGGTCGGCATGACGGACTGCATCAGCGCACGCACGGCGGCGTATCCGGTAGCACGCACGTTGCGATGCTTGTCGGTTGTGCTGACGAGATAGGCGGTGCCGTCCGGGTTGCTGCCGTCCGACGCTACGCCGCGATCGATCAGCTTTCTGGCGTCGGCCACGCTGGTGGCGGCCAGGCTCATGGTCGGGCGAATGCGGTAGACATCCCATGGACGCGTCACGCTGCTGTTGAAATAGGGGCTCGGCTTCGTCGACTTGCAGCTCTGGGCGCAATAGGCGGGATCGAAGCCGAAAGCGAAAGCGGATGTAATTGACATGCAGTCAACCCGGTACGGCTGTGCCCAGGTCAGTGCATAGGCTTGCACGTTGTTGGGCGTCTTGCGATCGACGAGACGCTTGAGCTTGACGAATTCCTCGCGCGTGAGCGTGCTGCGTCCCGGCTTGAAGCGCACATGGATCAGGTTGGTCGCGGGGATCGCGCGCTTTTCCCGGTAATACGCGGCGATCGCCACGCTATCGGGATCGTCGTCGTTGACGATCACGCCCAACTGATCGGCGCTGAGGCCGGGTTGTGGGAAATAAGTCAGCACAGGTTCCGCCGGCGCGGCCTGTGCGCCGGCATGCAGCAGCCAGGCCGCAACGACAACGACGGTCCGTGCGCATCGCATGACCGTCAGGCGAGGCGTTGCACGCATTCCCGCACCAGTCCTGGGCCACGATAGATCAGACCGGAATACAGTTGGATCAGCGACGCACCGGCATCTATTTTCTCGTGCGCATTGTCGCCCGAGAGAATGCCGCCGACGCCGATGATCGGCACTTCGTTCTTCAGGTGACGTCCCAGTTCACGTACTACCCGGGTGGACGCCGCGCGCACCGGTGCGCCCGACAGACCGCCGGTTTCCTCCGCGTTGGGCAGGCCGGCGACGGCATCGCGCGCAATCGTGGTGTTGGTGGCGATCACGGCGTCGATGCGATGCACCATCAGCAGTGCGGCGATCGCGGCGATCTGCGCGTCATCGAGATCGGGCGCGATTTTCAGCGCGATCGGAACATATTTGCCGTGCCGCTGCGCGAGTTCAGACTGGCGCAGCTTGATCGCCGACAACAGCGCATCGAGTGCTTCATCCTTTTGCAGTTCGCGCAGGTTCTGCGTGTTGGGTGACGAGATGTTCACCGCCACGTAGCTGGCGTGCGCGTAGACCTTGTCGAGACAGGTCAGGTAATCGTCGACCGCCTGCTCATTCGGCGTGTCCTTGTTCTTGCCGATATTGATCCCGAGCACGCCCTTGAAGCTGCTCGACTGGACGTTTTTCACCAGATTGTCGACCCCAAGGTTGTTGAAGCCCATGCGGTTGATGATGGCGTCGGCTGCGGGCAAACGGAACATGCGCGGCGTGGGGTTGCCTGGCTGCGGGCGCGGCGTCACCGTGCCGATCTCGATGAAGCCGAAGCCCAGATTGGCCAGTGCGCCGATGTGCGCACCATCCTTGTCGAGTCCGGCGGCGAGGCCCACGGCGTTGGGAAAGTCGATTCCCATCACGTGCACCGGTGTCCCTGCGGCACGCGGTAGCAGTTTCAGCAACCCCAACGCGTGCGCGGCATCAAGGCTGGCGAGGGTGAAGCCGTGCGCGTCTTCGGGGTCGAGCGAGAAGAGGGCGGGTCGGATCAGCGGATAGAGCATGGGTCACAAAACTGGTTGAGTGGGAAGAGAACCACGGGTGGCTGCTTCGACGGAGCCGGCCGAGGGGTCGTCGAACACGGCCTGATCGAGGGATTGTTCGCTTTTGGCGACGATGCAGCTGACCGCGCAATCGCCAGTGACGTTGGTCAGGGTACGCATCATGTCGAGCAGGCGATCGACGCCGATGATGAGGGCGATGCCTTCGACCGGCAGACCGACCTGATTGAGCACCATGGCGAGCGTGACCAGTCCGACACCCGGCACTGCGGCGGTGCCGATCGAGGCCAGTGTGATGAATACGGTGGCCACCCCCTGCATCATGGCGGTGCCGTCCATGTTGATGGTGGCGCCCATCGGCACGGTGAACGCGGCGACGCTGTTTTTCACGCCCATCTTGTATTCCACCGTGCGCAGCGTGACCGGAATAGTGGCGCCGGAACTGGCGGTGGAAAAGGCGAATGCCATCGGGTCACGCATTTTTTTCAGGAAAGTAAGTGGATTGAGTGATGCCAGCAGCTTCAGCAGCAGGGGATAGACACCGAAGAGCTGGATCGCCAGCGCGCCGGTCAGAGTGAGGAAATAGGCGGCGAGCGGCAGCAGAATGTCCAGGCCCTGGCTGGCGAAGGTGCGGGTGATCAGCGCGAAGACGCCATAAGGGGCGAGCCGCATGACCCACACGACCATGTGCATGATGACCACGTCGAGATCGCTGAAGAAATTGAGCACATGCTTGCCGCGCGCGCCTGACATCGTCACTGCCACGCCGAACAGCAGCGCGAACACGATAATCTGCAGCATGTTGCCTTCGGCCATCGCCGCGACCGGATTGGTTGGTACCATGTCGATCAGCGTCTGCGCGAGGGGCGGCGCCGGCTTGCTGCTGAAGCTGGCGGCCGTGCTGGCGGCATTGAAGCCCTGTCCGGGCCCGACGATTCCCGCCAGCGTCAGCGCGATCGTGACGGCGACCGCCGTCGTGGCCAGATACAGCGCTAGCGCCTTGATACCGATGCGCCCCAGTGCATTCAGGTCCGACAACGAGGTGACGCCGGACACCAGCGACACGAAGACCAGCGGCACTACCATCATCTTCAATGCCGCCACGAAAACCGAGCCGATCACATGCAGCAGGCCGTCGACCAGGACCAGTTGCACCCAGGGTGTCGAGCCCAGTTGATTGAGAATTACGCCCAGCACGATTCCCACGAGCATCGCGATCACGATCTGGCGGGTGAGGTGGCTGGATTCAGGTGCGGCCATCGGATTCAGTGCAGTCTCGGCATGGCGCGAGTTTAACAGGGCAGCACCGACAGGCTGTCGCAGAACGGGCGGGCGATGTTATCCTGAACTTACGCGTGCTTGCACGTATCTGTCTGGTCCAATGCCAATCTTTTTCAACCCTGTTCCCCATACTTCGGCCTATCCATGACTACCCCGTCCTTTCTGCAACGACTCGTACTGATTCTCAGCATGTTGATCGCTCCGACCGTCTGGAGCGCGCCGCTCATCCCGCCGCCACCGGAATTGGCGGCCAAATCCTGGGTGCTGATGGATGCGGCCAGCGGCAACATCCTGGTCAACCACGAGGGCGACCTGCGCCTGCCTCCCGCCAGTCTGACCAAGCTGATGACCGCTTACATTGCCACGCTGGAAATAAAACGCGGCCGGCTGAATGAAAGCGACATGGTCACCATCAGCGAAAAAGCCTGGCGCACCGGCGGCTCGAAGATGTTCGTCAAGGTAGGCAACAAGGTCTCGGTCAGCGATCTGTTCCACGGCATCATCATCCAGTCGGGCAACGATGCCAGCGTGGCGCTGGCCGAGCACATCGCCGGTGACGAAGTCGCCTTTGCCGCACTGATGAACAACGAAGCCAAGCAGCTCGGGATGACCAACACCCATTTTGTGGATGCCACCGGCCTGCCCAACCCCGGCCATTATTCGAGCGCTCGCGACATGGCCATCCTGGCGCGCGCCATCATCCATGCCGATCCTGCCCACTATGCGCTTTACGCGCAGAAGGAATTCACCTGGAACGGGATCAGGCAGCCCAATCGCAACCTTCTGCTGTGGCGCGACGACGGCGTCGACGGCCTTAAGACCGGCCACACGGACGAAGCCGGTTATTGCATGGTGGCTTCGGCCAAGAAGGACGGCGAACGCCTGATCGCTTCCGTGTTCGGCACCGGCAGCGAAGCCGCGCGTGCTACCGAAACAGCCAAGCTGCTGAGCTATGGTTTCCGCTTCTTCGAGACCAAGGTGTTCTACAAGAAGGGTAGCGTACTGGCTGCAGCACCCGTCTGGAAAGGCGCCGCACGCACCGTCAAGGCGGGCGTCAATGCTGATCTGGCCGTCACCGTGGCCCGTGGTGAAGCCGCCAAGCTCACTACCCAGCTTGTATTGAAGCCAACCCTGATCGCGCCGGTGAAACAGGGTGACATCCTCGGCAAGGTCGAAATCCGTCAGGGCGATAAGGTGGTCAAGCAGGCCAACGTAGTCGCGCTGGAGAACGTCGATGAAGGTGGCTTCTTCCGCCGCATGTGGGACAGCATCCGGTTGTTTTTACAGGGCTTGTTCGGCTGATATGCGGGTTGGTGAGCGGCGTTGACCGCAAGGCGGCTACCCGGAAAGGGTAGTCGTCGCTACATTCTCGGCTTGCCTTCAAGCTGGGGAATCCACTGGGCCGCAAGAGGGTGGAGGGTATCCCACACGGCCAGGCCAACGACCCCCGCCAGGGTGACACAAATCATGGCGATGGCCATGCGCCTGATGAGCGTGCTGTTGCCCGAGCGTATGACGAAGGAAAGACTGAAGGCAATGCTTGTAAAGGACGCCAGAACGGCCCCGGTTCCGGCAACAGTCGGCGACAGGTTGCCCTGCGATGCCAGGGTGGCCGCAGCCGCGACCGCGCTGGCGCTGGACATCAAGCCGCCCACGACGCTGACAAAATAAAATCCGACATCGCCGAATGTGCGCTGGGTCAGCCCGCCAACAACGTGCAATATCAGAAACACCACGCCATACTTGAGCGCCAACGGCAACGAAAACGGCAGGCCCAGCTTGATATCCGGAGCCTGCGCGACCAGCGTTTTATTTCTCCTGTAATAGCTCCACAGCACGAGCGCCGTGCTTGCCGCGATCATCAACAGGAAAGCGGCAAGCGACCCCAACAGCGCAAGCGGGGCGAGAATCAGCAACAGTCCCGCATTGCGCACGACCATCGCAGTGGTGGCCAGCAGGATGCCGCGATAGGCGGAATCGACAAATTTATCGGGTTGCTGCCTTGCCCGGGACGACATCTCGATTACCGTGAAGTTGCTATTGACCAGTCCGCCCAGAAAGCCGGATAGCTCAACGCCACGCATGCCATACAACTTCCAGAGGGTGTAGTTCACGAATCCGATACCCGCAATCAGGATGACGGCTATCCAGGCTGCCCGAGGTTCAAACAGATTCCAGGGGCCTACCGCGCCGATCGGCAATGCCGGATAAATGACGATAGCCAGAATGGCCAGCATGACGGCAGAGCGCACTTCGCCTTCTGTCAGGCCCATCGAAAAGCCGACAAGCCTTTCCTTCCATGCCAACAAAGCGGTTGCGCTGACCATTACGGCCGCCGGCGCGATTGTATGTCCCTGGCCGCACAATATGCCCGCCACGCACGTCACCAGCATGGCGGCGGAGGTTGTGAGTTCTGTTCCCTGGTTCGTTCGAATTGTCTGGATATTCAGCAATACCGCCAGCACGCCTACCAGGATGAGAATGACAAGCGAAAAAGCGGTCCCCAACGATCCGCCCAGTGCGCCGAGAAGGCATATAAAGCCGAATGTGCGGAGGCCAGCTTCTTTGCCGCGCCTCTCCCGTTCAAGACCGATCAACAACCCTAATGCAAGGCTTAAGGCGAGACGCATCAGGATCTGGCTGTACGGCCACTCCACGTTCGGTAAGCTGACTGTTGGATCAATCATTTCGACGGCTCAGGCCTGTCCTCATAGGGTTCGCGGCATTGGCTGCATGCCGATTGTTCGGGCCTGCCCGCTAAACGCCCCTGCTCGTGCGGCTCGAAATAATAGTATAAACAATATACATCGTTGATTTTTTGTTCCCGAACGGGAATCAATCTGTCCAGGGCATTACAGCCGGTTTTTTCGGGGGTGACTTTGGCTTGGTCATGCCACCATTATTCTGCAGAAAATGAAAAAGACCGCATTGAGCGGTCTTTTTCATTATATGGTGACAACAATTTGAGTCTTCGCCGTTCGCCGTAGGCGCTTCATAAGCCGCCAACCGTTCGTCGAATAACCCGGTCTGCGGGGGGGGGGCCGGGCGATCGTTTTCGCCGCTGGGTTCAGTGACGTCTCACTGGTATTTGCCGAGAAAAAGTCGTCAATCTGATGCCATAGGCGCGGAATACCCACAGAACACGGTGGTGGTCCAGTGGGCACGTTGGTTCGGGTGCGTTCACGCGTATCTTTAGCTCGCCTCATGGCGAATCTGTTTATTGCTGTCACTCGAGCTGCCAGCAACATCGTTGGTCTGGATAAGCAAATACTGTTCCCGTGGTAGTGCAATGTCGATAAGTGGCTGACGGGAATAGGGTTTATTGAGACGGTTGTCGACCCCAACCGCCGCATGTCAGGGTGCGCCCGCCGGAGTGTAAAGAAATCCGAATTTCGCGGCGGGTCAGCGTAAAGGCCGTCGAGCTTACGCGCTTCTTTTGCGTCGGATAAATCCGAGGGCGCCGAGGCCGAAACCAAGTAGCGCGATTGAAGCCGGTTCGGGCACCCCGATGGGCGGATCCGTGAAGACAATAATGTCTTGCGTCCTGTTGGACGTGCCGTCGTTCAGGTAAGTGAGCGTCCAGTTTCCCGTGCCACTAAAGGAAGCCGTGTCCAGATTGAGCAGCCACGTATTCGCCAGCGTACCAAAGTCGGAATCTACGGTGCCTTGGTTCACGTAGAAGCCCGGGTCTGTCGTGTCGACTTGATAGATTCCGTTTTCAGGTGTTCCGTAAGCGATTTTCCAGATGGTACGCTGGCAAGGTCGTTTCCGGTGGCTACGTTGTACGTGATGCTGCCGCCGATCATCCAGTGATAGATGTCGACACACCACGCGTTGAACTGGCCTGTGCTGGAGAAGTCATAGTCAAGGTTCTGCGTCGTGAAACTGACGCCACCCATACTTACGCCAACAAGATTGGTCTCGGAGTTGGGGTTGGGTGCGACCGAGCCGTTTAGGTAACCAATGGATCCGCCGTCAAACTCGGCCGAACCGGCATGGGTCGTAAGAATGACCCCTGCCAGAGCCGATTGACTGACCATAAGGGAACCGATCAAAGCGGTTAACGGCAGAAAGTTGTTGGTTTTCATGACAGCCTCAGTTAATGATTATTTTCAGAGAAAGTCATAAGCATGAATTGTACCGAGATGTGAGGTCCTTAATAATCAGCGCCTTGCGTTTTGATCTTTTTGTTTTATGAACACTTTCTGTTGAGTTTTCGGCGTCATCGGAAGAAATCCGCCATTCCGGCCAGCTTTTCAGAACGGGTTTGGCGGTCTGACAGGCTGCAGACAGACTGGCTCCGAAGCGGGCCTTCATCCGTCTCGCAGTAAATAAAAAGGGCCGCATAGGCGGCCCTTTTTATGCGATACGAGGAAGCTTACTTTTTCATCGTGCGCCGCAGTCGGTTCAACAACCGCCGTGCCAGTTCGCCGAACAACTCGGTCTGGGTCGGGTGCGGGAAGATCGCCTTGGCAACCTGGGTCAGCGTCATCTCGCCGGCGACCATCATCACGCCGATACCGATCAGGGTGTCGGTATGGTCGGCGAGGTAGTGTACGCCGATGATGCGGCCGCTGGCCTTGTCGGCGACCAGCTTGACCATGCCTTCGGTTTCGCCGGTGATCATCGCCTTGGCGTCGATGCTCATCGGCATCTTGGCTTCGACCGCATCGATGCCCTTGGCTTTGGCCTGAGCGACGGAGACACCGACGAAGCCGGCCTGCGGGCGCGAGAAGGTGACACCGCAGTCGCGGTCCTGGTCGTAAACGCTCGCGTGGCCCAACAGGTTGCCGGCGGCGACACGGCCTTGTGTCGCTGCGGTATGGGCGAGCATGTACCCGCCGATGACGTCGCCCACCGCGTAGATGTGCGGCGCGCTTGTCTGGCAGCGCGCATTGACCTTGATCGCGGCGCCGTCGAGCTCGACGCCCACCTTGTCGAGATTGAGCTTGCTGGTATCGGGGCGTTTGCCGGCGGCCATCAGGATGACATCACAGTCGAAGGTGGACTCGGCACCCTCTTTATTTGCATAGCGCAGGGTCATCGTACCGGGCGTGCCGCCGACTTCCTTGATGTCGACACTGGTGACGACGCTGATTTCCTTTTCCAGCAAGGTGATCAGGTGCTTGGCGATCTCCTCCTCGGTTTCGGCGAGGATGCGATCGTAACGTTCCAGCATCAGCACCTCGGTGCCGAAGTCGCGGAAAATCTGCGCCATTTCGACGCCAATGACACCACCGCCGACGATGCCGAGTTTTTTCGGCGGCGCGGCGAGGTTCCAGATGGTGTCGGAGGTGACCACGCCGCCGGTCGCGAGGTTTTCGCGCGCGCCGGGAATCGGCGGCACGAAGGCCGGGGCGCCGGTGGCAATGACGGCCGCACCAAACGTCACTTGATACGGTTCGCCTTCGACCGGTGTGATCTTCAGCGTGTGGGCGTCGACGAATTCGCCATAGCCTTCGCGCACGTCGATCTTCATGCCCTTGTCGGCTTTCAGCGCCATGTCGCCACGGCTGCTCTGCACCCAACGGCGATGTTTTTCCACCTGCGCCCAGTTGAGCGCGGGCGTGTTGGTGCCGTCGACGCCCATTTCGGCATCGTGCGCGCGGTTGCGGATGATGTCTGCGGCAGCGCGCCAGGCCTTGGACGGAATGCAGCCGCGCCACAGACACTCACCGCCGGGAAAGGGCTCGTTGTTGACCATCATGACCTTGACGCCATGATCGGCCAGGTCGCGCGCGCAGTCCTCGCCGCCGGGGCCGCCACCGACGACGATCACGGACACATCCCAGTTGCCTTCGGGGATCGGCGAGACCGGGGCGGTTTCGGCGGCCGCGGCGTCACCGCTGATCCAGGCATCGGGCGCTTCGATAGTCTGCTTCAGAGCCGCCATATACAGCGCCACGTCGCCGCCGTTCAGTACGCGGTGGTCACCGGTAATGGTGAACGGCGTACCCTGCGGGCCGTTGGCGGCAATCGCCAGGATCGCGGAAATGCCGGGAGTGGGGATCGCGGTGAAGTGCGCCACGCCTAGCATCCCCATGTTTGAAATGGTGAAGGTGGGATTGGAATACTCGGCCGGGACCAGCCTGCGTACCCGGGCGCGCTCGACCAGATCGGTCCAGTCGCCCTGCAGGGCTTCCAGCGGCCTTTTCTCGATGCCGTGCAGAATCGGCACCACCAGGCCACCGTCGTTCGACATCACGGCGACGCCAAAGTCGTGATTGGCCCGCTCGACCAACTTGTCGACCGGCTGGTAGGTCCAGTTCATGCGTGGGAATTTCGCCATCGCCACTGAACAGGCCTTGGCGATCGCCACCGTGACTGAAACCTTTTTTGCCTTGGCGGCAGCGATCAGCGCGGCGATATCGATGTTCACCGTGACGTGGAAGGTTGGTAGCGTGAGCGAGGCGGTCATCGCGTGGGAGACCGCCTTTTCCATCGAAGTCATTGCACGGCCCTGGCCGGGAACATCGACCTGCGGCAGCGAATGCGCAACTTCCTGCATCGAGGGACGCGCCCGCGCTACGTCGGCAGCGACGATCACGCCGGACGGACCGCTACCGGCGAGGCCGGTCAGGTTCACTCCCAGTTGCGCTGCGACCTTGCGCGCATAGGGGCTGGCCTGGCGGCCCTGTGGGCGCGCTACAGGCGGCAGCGTTCCGGCAGCTGAAACCTGCGCGGGTGCGGCTTTGGGCACGGGAATGTGTGCCGGCCTGTCGGCCGCATGAGGCGCAACATGATGGGTCTCTTTGATCTTGTGATCGGCACTGATGGTGACACCGGTATCGTTGACCTTGGCTGCGCTGTCGACGATGAAGGCCATCGGGTGGCCGACCTCGACCACGCTGCCGACGTCGGCGATCGGGCCGGAGAGGAAACCCTCCTGGAACACCTCGACGTCCATGATGGCCTTGTCGGTCTCGACCGTGGCGACGATGTCGCCGCGCTTGATGACGTCGCCCGGCAGCTTTTCCCAGGTGACGACCACACCCTCGGTCATGGTGTCCGAAAGCTGCGGCATCACCACCGGTGTGCCCGCGTGGTGCGGGATCATCTCGGTCTGCGCCTGTTCTTCCACCACTTCGCCGGCGGCGATCGCCACGTCGCCCGCAGTATCGGTGATGTAACCGAGCGCCACACCGACCGCGATGGTCGCACCGACGTCGGCGAGCGGTCCAGCCAGATAGCCGGCCTTGAACACTTCGACGTCCATGATGGCCTTGTCGGTTTCGACGGTGGCGACGATATCGCCGCGCTCGACGCGGTCACCGGCCTGTTTCTCCCAGGTGACGACCACGCCCTCGGTCATGGTGTCCGAAAGCTGCGGCATCGTGATGGCGTAATGTTGGGACATATTTATTCCTGAGAAACTTTCATCCGCGAAGTACGCGAAGAAACGCGAAGACAGCGAATGGCGGAAGAATGTTTTCTTCGCGCCCCTTCGCGTACTTCGCGGATAAAGGGGTTACGTTTTTCCGAACAGCTTCAGCACCGCCTTCACCACGTCTTCGTGGTCGGGAATCGCCGCTTTTTCCAGCGTGTGGTTGTAGGGCTGCGGCACCATTGCCGAGTGGACGCGCACCGGGGCGGCGTCCAGTTCGAAGAAGCATTCCTCGTTGATGATCGCGATCACTTCAGAACCGACGCCGACCGGCGCTTCGTCTTCTTCGGCAATGACGGCACGGTGCGTCTTGCTGACCGATGCCTTGATGCCGGCGCGATCCAGCGGCGATAGCGCGTAGAGATCGATGATCTCGGCCGATATGCCGTACTGCTTGTCGAGGATTTCGGCGGCCTTGAGACACCAGTGTACCGAGATGTTGTAGCCGAACAGGGTCACGTCGGTGCCCGAGCGGGTAACTTCCGAACCTTCCAGCGGATGGAAGTATTCACTGTCGGGCACTTCGCCCTTCATGTTGTACATGAGTTCGTGTTCGTTGATGAACACCGGGTCGTCGCAGCGGATCGCCGATTTCAGCAGGCCGTAGGCCTGCCTGGGGTTGGATGGCGTCACCACGCGCAGGCCGGCGATGCCCATGAACACTTTCTCCATACGTGCCGAGTGTTGCGCACCGAGCTGGTGCGCAGTGCCGCCGGCCGAGCGGAACACGCACGGCGCGGTCAACTGGCCGCCTGACATATAACGTACCTTGGCGGCGGAGTTGAACATCTGGTCCATCGCCAGCCAGGCGAAGTTGACCGACATGATTTCGATGACGGGGCGCACGCCGAGGAAGGATGCGCCGATGCCGATGCCGGTGAAGCCGTTCTCCGAAATCGGCGTATCCATCACTCGCAGCGGACCGTATTTCTCGTACAGGCCCTTGGTCGCCTTGTAGGTGCCGCCGGCCACGCCGATGTCTTCGCCCATGCAGATGACCAGCGGATCGCGTGCCATTTCTTCGTCGTGGGCACGCTGGATCGCTTCCCAGTACATGATGTTTGCCATGTTGTGTATTCCTTGAACCTTATGCGGCTTTGCCCGTGAGCCACGGGAGCTGGGTTTCGCGATCAGCGAGAACATATTTTTCGAGATCCTCGACACGTGGTTCGGGCGATTCCTCGGCGAACTTGATCACTTCGTTTTCGATGTAGGCGTCGGTTTCCTTTTCCAGCGCTGTGTAATCTTCCATTGTCATTTCCTTGGCGGCAATCAGACGATCGCGCAGGAGGAAGAGGGGATCACGCTGCTTCCACAATTCTTCTTCCTCGCGTGAGCGGTAACCGCGCGCGTCGGACATTGAATGGCCACGATAGCGGTAGGTCATCAACTCGAGGAAGTAGGGACCGTTACCCGAACGCACATGGTCGACCGCCTTGCGCGCGGCTTCGTACACCACTTCGACGTCCTGACCGTCGCATTCGTCGGCCGGGATATTGTAGGCGGCGACGCGCTTGTGCTGGTGCACCACGGCAGTGGAGCGCTCGATCGAGGTGCCGATGCCATAGCGGTTATTTTCGCAGACGAACAGCACCGGCAGTTTCCACAGCGCCGCCATGTTCAGGGTTTCGTGGAACACGCCCTGGTTGTTGGCGGCGTCGCCGAGAAAGCAGATGGCGATCTCGTCGCCGCCTTTGAGCTGGATCGCCTTGGCCATTCCGGCGGCCAGCGGGAAGGGACCGCCCACCAGCGCATAGCCACCCATGAAGCGGTGTGCGACATCGAAAATGTGCATCGAGCCGCCACGGCCCTTGCTCGATCCGGTTTCCTTGCCGTACAGCTCGGCCATGATTTCCCTGGGGTCGGCGCCACACTTGATCGCGTGGACGTGGTCGCGATAGCCGGTGATCACATAATCGTGACCGGGGCGCGCCGCTTCCATGACGCCGTTGCAGCAGGCTTCCTGGCCGGGGTAGAGGTGGAGGAAGCCGCCTATCTTGCGTTCGATGTAGGCCTGATAGCAGCGCTCTTCAAAGCGGCGGTGCAACACCATTTCGCGCAGCACGCGTTTCTTGTCTTCAATCTTCATTCGGTTACCCTTGATGGATGGGCTCGGAGAAAGCGCCGGAAAAATACAAACGCGTAATTATCCGGTAAACCCCGCCAACCATCAAGAAAACGTAACCCTGAAGGAACCCTCGTGCTGCCAAAACTTACTGAAAATAAACAGGAAATCACGCTCAAATCGCTGGAAAGTGCGGGCCATGCGCTATTGCTGCTGCCGGTGTCGAAAACGCTGCCTGACATGCCGGGCGGCGCCGAGCTCAAGGCCGCGATGAAGCGGCGCGATCTCAAGATCGATGCGCTGGCCAAATCGCCGGTGGCAGTGCAGCTGGCCAGCGGCACGCTTGTGGTATTTGCCATGCTCAAGGCTGATGCCAGCACCTTCGAGACGCAGGAAGGGGTGCGCAAGGGGCTGGCTTTATTGATGGCCGAGCATCCGAAATCACTGGCGCTGGGCGTGTTCGGCGATAGCGTATTCAAGGCACGCGTATCGGAAGCCGCGGTGTACGCCACGCTGGTCAACGCGGCGCCGCTGCCGTCGAGAAAATCCAAGGCCGATGCGGTGCTCAAGGCCGTGCACTTGTTTGGGCACAAATCAACCGATGGCTTTGCCCGCGTCAAGGCGCTGGCCGAAGGCAACGTGCTCACCCGCAGCCTCACCGTACAGGGGCCGGATGAACTCACGCCCGGTGTCTACCGCAAACGCATTAAGGCACTGGCCAAGCAATACGGCTGGACGGTCGAGGAATACAGCTTCGACAAGCTGAAGAAAATGGGCGCGGGCGCCTTCTGTGCGGTGGCCCAGGGCTCGCCGGCAAAGGATGCGGCGATCGTGCGTATCAGCTACAAAGGGAAGGGTAAAGGGTCGAAACCGGTTGCCTTCGTCGGCAAGGGTATCTGCTTCGACACCGGCGGTCATAACCTCAAATCGGCCAAATACATGCAGGGCATGCACGAGGACATGAACGGCTCGGCGGTGGTGCTCGGTATTCTGGCGGCTGCTTCAAGGATGAAACTTCCGCTTGCGCTGGAAGGCTGGGTTGCGCTTGCCGAAAATCATATCGGCCCGCAGTCCTACCGGCAGAACGAAGTGGTCAAGGCATTGAACGGCACCACTATCGAAGTCGTCCACACCGATGCCGAAGGCCGCATGGTGCTCGCCGACACGCTGACGCTGGCTGCCAAAGGCAAGCCCGCGCTCATCGCCGATTTTGCTACGCTGACCGGTTCCATGCACTACGCGCTGGGCAGCCGCATGTCGGGTGTGTTCGCCACCTCGAGCGCGCTCGCCCATACGGCCTCGCGCGCGGCAACTGCAAGCGGTGAGCGGATCGTCGTCTTCCCCTATCCCGAGGATTACGACAGCGCGCTCGATTCGACCGTGGCCGACGTCAAGCAGTGCAGCATGGAAGGCGAAGCCGATCACATCCTCGCCACCCGCTTCCTGTCGCGCTTCGTCGGCGACACGCCGTGGCTACACATGGACCTGTCCGGCCACAGCTGCAAGGGCGGGCTGGGTGCGGTGATGAGTGATGCCAATGGATTTGGCGTGGCGTGGGCGATGGCGTTGCTGGAAGGCTTGAAGAATTGAGTCGTCGCGGTTGATGCCACTTACTCTGGGCGTGCCAAAGGATTGTTGGATTCGCCCAGGCTCCGCGAGGCACCATCCGTTAGCACGTAAGGTGAGCGCGCAGCGGCTTGTCCACTTCAGGTTGCACCGGGTATTGGCAGTGTTGCCGCCGCGGTCAAAAAAGGGTTCACTTGTTTGAGGTAAAGGTTGCATATAAAGACAGTCCAAGCTGAAGTGCCAATATTTTTTTGGAATGATCAAGGAGGTCTCATGTTTTGTTTTAAACAGTGGGTAAGTCCCGTGCTTTCGGTTTCATGCCTGGCTTTGGCCGGTCCGGCTGCAGCCGTTGAATTCTCTGTAAGCGGCGATGTGCGTACAGGATTTTACTCATTGCATCGCGATGACCGTGACGGCACAAAGGATACAACCGACGAACTTCGATTGCGTGTGCGTCCTGGGATCGGCGCCAAATTCAACGAGCAATGGCTGGCAAAGGTTCGCTTCGCCGGGCGTTATTCGACGGATGATCGCAACGATCCGTACTTCGCGCTATTCAGTAGCATTCCTGCAGAAGATGGCTTGCGTCGCGGCGATTCCACGCTGGACGAAATGTACGTTGAATATCGTCCGGGTAGTGACTGGCAAGTGCGCCTGGGCCGCTTTCAGAGCAAGGCCGAACTCGAGGGTGTGGCCAAGAAATCACTGGATCGGAACGATAGCCCGAACGTCGACATCACCTGGACCGATGGTGTTCAGGTCAAGTACAAGTCCGTAAACGGCTGGGTTACCACTGCTATTGCCCAGCACAACGACAGTGAAGGCGCAACCCAGGTGCGGCGCGCACCGCTTGATTTCAGAGACGGCGATAGTCGCGTGTCCTATTTTGTGGGCCTTGAAAATACTGAAAAGGCCGGACCGCTCGTTCAGCGCGCGGTGGATATCACCTGGTTGCCGAATGCACTGCACAGCAATGGTGTCGGCGCCGGACCGATTGAAGACTACTGGGGGCTGGTTGGTCGACTTGCCGGGCAGTGGCCGATCCGTGGCAGCATGAAGTTCATGCTGGCAGGTGAAGTAGGTTACGCCCCCAACACCCCTTTACGCAGCGTAACTAAAACCGGCACGACAGGTGACGCCGATGGACTCGCGGCGCAGATCACATTCAATTTTATCGATATTATTCCCAAGCACAGCGCAGGACTCGTGTTCGGACGAGCAGGCGATGGCTGGTTGTTGTCACCAGATTTTGGCCCTAACGCTAACCTGGTCGAGTTGCGCTACAAGTGGGCCATCGACAAGAAACAGGCCTTGGAGGCTCGGGCGCGGAATCGGGAAGATATCGACCAGCGCATTGGCAGTGCGCAAAAACGTGAGGATGTCGATTTCTATCTGCGCTACGCGTTCAAGTTTTAATATTGCGGGTTAACCATGTTTGGGGGGACGTGCGCGCACCGGCGCTGGTGATTCTGCCGAGCGTGGTCTCTAGCATCGGATCGTTTCTGTTGACCACCCCGTTGGGTTGATTCTTGCCGGGCTTTTCGTGATCAACGCTTACGGTATAACAATGACATCCCGTTCCATCGTCTCGGTCATCGAACCGCTATACGCGGACGACACTCTGCTGGTACTCGACAAGCCGAGCGGCCTGCTGGCAGTGCCCGGACGCGGTCCCGACAAGCAGGACTGTCTGAGCGCCCGGGTGCAGGCCCGCTATCCCGACGCCCTGATCGTGCACCGGCTGGACATGGCCACTTCCGGGCTGATTGTGATGGCACGCGGGTCGACGGCGCAGCGCGCGTTGAGCAGAGCCTTCGCGGCGCGCGAGGTGTCGAAACGTTACGTTGCAATCGTGGCCGGCCGGCTGGATGCTGCGCCGGGTGGCTGGGGCACGATCGATCTACCTATTATTGTCGACTGGCCGAACCGCCCCATGCGGATTGTCGATCACCTGCTCGGCAAGCCGAGCCTCACCCGCTGGCGCGTACTGGGTTATGACACAACCGGATCAAACACTCGGGTCGAACTTGAGCCCGTCACCGGTCGTTCGCATCAGTTGCGCGTGCACCTGCGTGAACTGGGCCATCCCATCCTGGGTGACACGCTGTATACGCCGCCGGCGGTGCATATCCAGGCAGGACGTCTGCTCTTGCATGCATGCGTCCTGCATTTCGCCCATCCGCTGACTGGCGAAGCCTTGTCGTTCGAAAGTCCGGCACCGTTCTGACGGTCGACCCGCGCTGCACACCGCGCGTTCAGTTCGATTTTGCGACCAGTTGCAGGAATTCCTGCCGGGTGCGATCGTTGTCGCGGAAAGCGCCCAGCATCATCGACGTGATAGTCCAGGAATTCTGTTTCTGCACGCCGCGCATCATCATGCAGAAGTGCTGGGCCTCGATGACGACGCCGACGCCGTCCGCGCCGGTGGCGGTCTGGATCGCATCGGCGATCTGGGTGGTGAGCTGCTCCTGAATCTGCAGGCGGCGCGCGAACATGTCGCTGATGCGCGCGATTTTCGACAGGCCGATTACCTTGCCTTTCGGCAGGTAGGCCACGTGCACCTTGCCGACAACGGGCAGCAGGTGGTGCTCGCACATCGTATACAGCTCGATGTCCTTGACGATGACCATCTCGTTGTTGTCCGAGTCGAACACGGCGTCGTTGAGGATGTCGTCAAGAGACTGTGTGTAGCCCTGGGTCAGGAACTTGAACGCGGCCGCTGCGCGATCCGGCGTTTTCAGTAATCCGTCGCGTGAGATGTCCTCGCCTGTGCTCTGAATGAGTTGTGCGTATAGCTTTGCGGTGTCCATTGCGGATGTCCTGACGGGTTTGGAGAATCTTCCGACTGTGTCAGAGCGACCTGATAGCGTCAAGCAGGAATCGGCAACGAACTGTAGAAGGATGTTCATGAGAACGACTGCCCGGATACTTCAATCGAACAGCAACTGCGGCAGCACCAGCCTCAGTTGCGCGATGTCGACAATCATCAGCAGGAACACGAGCAAGCCCGACAGCCATGCATGTCGGGCCATAGTTGCAAGAGGGGCTGGACGCGGCGATGAACGACACCAATGGATTCGACGTGGCGTGGGCGATGGCGTTGCTATAGGGCATGGAACGCTCAGTGACAGCTCGCGTTCGAGTGTCAGGCACCACTTTGAATCGCAGCTTCAGGCGAAACGGCACCCGAAAAAAATGCCGGCATGGCCGGCATTTTGTGATCGTGTATCCGTCTCAGGCAGGGTGGGCGTGTTTCCGGCGCAGACGCAGGCCGATCAGGCCGAGGCCAACAAGCAGCATGCCCCAGGCTTCGGGCTCTGGCACCGGAGCGGTGACCGCAGCGATGGTGTACATGCCACCGTTGTTGCCGGTGGCTGTGCCACCTACCTTCAGCGTGTAATTGCCGGTTGCGAAGTAGGCGCCCGCAGGAAGGGTCAGGTGATCCGTATTGCTGCCAGCCGGCGTGAAGGCGGTGTAGGGAGTGTCGGTACTATCGAAAATCTCGGCGGTGAGGCCGTCAATATTGAAGACGTTCATGGTGAACGCGCCGTAGGTCAGATCCACGGGAATATCGAACACTCCCGAACCGGCGTAGAGGTTCTCCGTGATGTTGAAGGTCAGGCTGTGGTCGATCTTGCCGGGTCCCGACACTGCGAAGCCTTCCGACCACGTCATCGGCGCGCCGAAACTACCTAGAGCCGTGCTGTCGATGAGGTCCAGGTTTACCGCTGCCGAGGCAGCGCTTGACATCATCAGACCAGCCGCCAGGGCCAGAAATTTCAGCTTCATTGTGTGTCTCCTCCAGGAGATTGGGATTTTTTATGACTAGCTGGACTGAATACTACCGTAAGACTTGTTCCAATACTGCAACTTATGGCTTTAAATTGGAGATAATTTTTCTTAACAAATGAAAATGTAAAAATTCCGACAAAAATGGATAGAGAGAAGCTTTCGGGTTTTGACCCCGTCATCCCGCAGCGTGGATTCGAACCTACCAATGACGGCGCGCTGTGTCACGATTTGCGTGTCTGGATTAGTGCGCCGTTTTC
>CAJDWX010000032.1_pt1 | contig 22707 bp, 22 predicted proteins | sample 7391741 | NCBI WGS metagenome assembly CAJDWX01 (sample SAMEA7055741, study PRJEB34461) | soil metagenome | biome: terrestrial ecosystem; feature: Peninsula; material: soil | place: Antarctica | collected 2016
CATGTCCTCGTTACACGCCACGGTAATCAGCGGCAGGCCATCCAGACTTGATTTTCCGGGAACCTGTACGTGGGAGGGCACGGCTTTCGATGCGGGCCGGGTAATGTGGGTAAAAGCGTCCTTGAACTGCGGCAACCAATTGTGCGGCACGGAAAAACCATGGCCGACCTTGGGCAGCTTGATCAGGCTGGCCCCCTTCACTTTGCTGACGAATCCGGCAGCGGCAGCGGGTGAGCAATCCAGATCCTGATCGCCATGCAGCACCACCCAGGGATCGTCAAGGCGCGAAGCGGGATTGAATATCTGGCCCAGCTTCGGATCGGTCTTGTAGCTCAGCCCGTTGCCTTTGCATAGGGGTTTATGCAGCAGCAGATCGGGGCAAAAACCAAGACTGATCGCGCCGGAGAAGGTGTCGGCCGGGGCTTGTACCAGGGTGGCATACACCAGGGTGGCGCCCGAGGAGTAACCCACCAGCACCGGACGATGGAACTGACGATAGCCCAGCTTCTTCTGCACGAACTGGCCCAGAGCTTCCAAATCCCCGGCTGGGTAGGCACATTTGTCTTGATCCGTTTCCAGAGATTTGAGGTAATGCCGAATGTCGATCCCGACCACGAGCGTATCGAGCCCGGCCAGTTCGCGCGCCATGTCCACTACGCCCAGGTTCCAGCCCCCATCACCGGAGATGAACAGCACGACCTGCCCGGGTTCAGCCGACGGCGCGTACAGGCTGAGCTTGCCGAAACGGCCGAACTCCATCATGGATTCGACGAGATTGTCAGCAGCAAAACCGGGAGCATTCAGTACGAGCAGGAAACCCAGCCAGGCACAGCTTGCGGTCAAACGGGAAAATGGATTTCTCATGGCTTTTCCTCACCGGCCGAACATGCCCTTGACCCCGCCCGAGATCAAGGCAGCAACGTCCAGCAAAATTGTCGGCAGCCCAATTCCGCCCGGCGCCACGAGATATTTTGGCCGCCAGACGGGGGCAAATTTGTTCTTGTAGGCACGCAGGCCTTCGAAATTATAGAAGTGCTCACCATGTTGATATATCAGTGTTCCGAGGCGATGCCAGAGGGGAGCCAACGGATGTGACTCGAGTCCTGAGAGCGGAGCCATCCCCAGATTGAACTGCTCGTAGCCCTCGCGAGCGCCCCACAACATCAATTCCAGGAACAGATAATCCATGACGCCTTTTGGCGCTTCGGGCAGATAGCGCATCAGGTCGATCGACAGTTCGTGTTTTCCTGCCGAGGCCCAGACATTGGCGAAGGCGATCACGCGATCCTGCAACCGGATAAGTGCGCAGGGAAAATGCGCCAGATACTCGGGCTGGAAATTTCCCAGCGAAAAGCCTTTTTCCCGCGTGTGCTTCTCCTCCAGCCAGCTATCCGATATCCGCTTGAGTTCGTCCATCAGCGCCGGCACTGCTTCGGGCGGCACCATTTCGAAGCTGAGTCCGTTGCGCTTGGCTTGACGGTACGCTTGGCGCAAATCCTTGCGCGCCGGGCCCTCCAGCGAGAAGCCCGCCAGCGGCATCACACCTTCTTCACCCAGCTTCATGGCGGTCAGCCCCAGGTCCAGATAGAGCGGGAGGTTGTGTGCCTGCACCTGGTAGAAGGCGACGCGCCCGCCGTGGCGGTCGGCCATCTCGCGGAAGCGCCAGGCCAGGGCCTCGCGCGCGGGTTCCGGCCCCACCGGGTCACCCATGGCGATCCAGCTCTGGCCGCGCACCTGATACATGATAAATGCGTCGTCCGCCGGGCTGAACAGCAAGCGTTTGTCACCCAACAGCGCCAGAGCGGAATCGGTCTCGGGGGCGGCCGCGACGATGTCGGCCACGCGTGCCAGGTCTTCCGCGCTCGCGTCGTCCGGTTCTGGCGATACCGGACGTAGCAGCCGCATCAAGCCCAGGCCAATTACCGCCAGGGCGAGCAACAGCGACGTCCGCAGAAAGCGGGGTGCGTCACCCTTGAAAGCGAAATGCCACCAGAGTTCCTGTGAGTAGTTCACGTGCTTGTAGGAAAACAACCCCAGCCACAGGGTGGCGACCACAACCAGCAGCACCGTGAGCAGCCAGCCCGGTGTGACCCCGTGTGTCATGAGGGAAGCCGGCCGGTTGAATGCTTTGCGTCCCAGCCACAGGATGCCCAGCACCGACAGTGAAAGCAGCGCTTCCTCGTAATCGAGCCCCTTGATCAGGGAAGCCAATGCGCCTGCCGTCAGCAACCAGAAGGCCAGGTGGTAAGCCGCATCGACACGACGGTACAAGGCCCGCGCCAGGATCACCAGACCGAGGCCGGCGAGACTACCCGTCAAGTGCGAAACTTCAAGCAGCGGCAGCGGTACGAAATTGCGCAGCAATGCCATGCGTCCGGACAGCACGGGCGTACTTCCTGAAAACAGCAGCATGGCGCCGGTGATGAAGACCGAGACGCTGGCGGTTGTTGGTGCCATCCAGGCGAATACGCCACGTGTTGCCTCCAGGCCCTGGGCAATTTTTTCTTTGCGCTCGTGCAGCAGACTCCAGCTGGCCAGCCCGCCCGCCAGCACCAGCGGACCAATGTAATAGATGGCTCGATAAGCGAGGATGGCTGCCAGCAGGCCATCCCGAGGCACGTTCGGTAGTGCCAGCAGCAGCACCGTCTCGAATACTCCCAGCCCGCCCGGTATATGGCTGATGATGCCCGCTACCACCGCCAGAACATAAATGCCCACAAAAAGGAGGAATGGCGCCACTGCGTTCCCGGCTGCATCCACAGGCAATAGCCAATACAGTGCGGCGGCGGCACAAGTCAGATCCACCGTGGCCAGAATCAGCTGACCCAAGGCGATGTCGGGCCCCGGTATCTGGATTTTCCAGTTGTGCAATTGAATGGGGCGCCGGCGCAGCAAGCTGAATACCGGATATAGCGTCACTAGTGCAAGCAGCAGCACGCCGAGTGCACGTGCGCCGGAATCCGGAAGATGCAGGAGCAGACCGGTCGCTTCCGAATCGAGCAGCAGGACCAGGCCGCTGGTGAACGTCACGCCCAACCCGAAGGTCAACGCGATCAGGGCCACCATGCCGGTCACGTCGGTCGCGGAGAATGCCGGTCACGTCGGTCGCGGAGAAACCTGCCGTTGTATAAAACCGTAAGCGAACCAGGCCGGCCGAAAGCGTGGCAATGCCCAGGTTATGTCCTACCGCGTTAGCGATGAACGAAACCAGGGCCACGCGCGGGTAGGGCAGAGATCGGCCAAGATGGCGCAGCGCCAGCACATCGTAACCGGTGAGCGCCAGATAGCTTCCGAATGTTCCCAGTGCAGCCAGCAACAGGTTGCTGGCCGGTATCTGTGCAAAGGCCCGCCGAATCTCGATCAGGTGGGTCTGCGCCAGTTCCCGATGCAGCATCCACAGCGCGAACACGAACAAGAACAGACTCAGTGCTGCCACCAGGAGATGACGTCGCCGATAGAGCGCTTCCTTGAGGGGTGCGAAGGCGCTCAATGGATCAGACCATCGGCGCTCGGGGTGAAATGCAGTAACGTCTGCATCCCCCAAGATCGCAGCCGGGGTGAGCAGCCTACAGATCGACGGCCCGTCTTGAGGTCGGGATCAGCCATGAAGAGGGCAGTCCGGCCTGTGCATTGTCAAACATGGAACAGGTAGATGTAGCCCACGGCAATGGCGAGGAACAGGAGAGTCATGCCACCGCCCGCGCGCATGTAGTCCGCATTGCGATATCCGCCCGGGCCCATCAGTAGCGCGTTTACCTGGTGCGTGGGCAGGAGGAACGAGTTTGAGGCCGACACGCCTACCAGCAACGCCGCGCCGCGCGGGTCGATCCCGGCGAGCCCCGACAGCTCGATGACCAGCGGTACCAGCAGGACAGTGGCCGCGACGTTGGACATGAACAGTGAGAACAGGGTAGTCAGCGTGGCAATGGCCAGCAGGATAAGGAGCGTATGGCCGCCGGTCAGCACCAGCATCATCTGGTGCGCGACATAACTGGCAGCCCCGGTACTTTCCATCGCTATACCTAAGGGAATCAGGCCGGCCAGCAGGAATACCGTGCGCCAATCGACCGAGTGATAGGCATCGTCGATGGTGATCACGCGCAGCAGGATCATGGCCAGCGCGCCGCTCATCAGCGCAAGCGACAAGGTCGTCCCGCTCAGGGCCAGCCCGATGGCCCCGACGAAGCACAGGCCGGCGATCCAGGCTTTGGATTCGTCGATGTCTTCCGCTTCAACCGGGGCGGCGACCACGAAGTCCCGATCATGGGCCAGCGCCTTCAGTTCACTCCAGCGGCCGTGCGCGACGATGACGTCGCCAGAGTGCAGCGGAAGGTTGGAGAAGTCGTCGCGCTCGGCCTGCCCTTCGCTCACGAGCAGCAGGGGCTCAAGCCGGTAGACACGGCGAAAACTGATCTCGCGGATGCTTTTGCCCAGGAGTGACGAACGTGGCGCCACGATCAGTTCGGCATAGCCCGCCGTCGTGGGGTTCTGCAATCCCTCGAAACGGTCCACCGTCTCCTGCAGTTCAAGTTCCCACTCGGCAGCAAAGCGTTCCACTTCGTGTCGCTCGCCGATCAGGGCCAGTATCTGCCCGGCGGCGAAATGGGCGTGTCGCCAGGGTGCATAGAGAATTTCGTCGCCGTCTGCCAGCGCGATCAGGTGCAGTCGATAGTCGGTATCCATGTGGGCATCCTCGCGGATCTTGCCGATGAGGGGGCTGCCCGGGGGGACGATCAGTTCATGGATAAGCGTCGGAAGTTGCCAGGAGTCGATCAGTTCGCGCTGCTGTTGCCCGCTGGAGTCCTCACCGGTTTTTGCCGGCAGTACAAATTTGCCGGCGAGCATGAAATAGGCAATTCCGGCGGCCAGCAGGATCAGGCCCAGCGGCGTCACGCTGAACAGGCCGAACTTTTCCTGGCCACCCGCCTGCATCAGGTCGTTGAGGATAATCAGCGGACTGGAACCGACCATGCTCAGCGTGCCGCCGAGAATCGCCGCGAAACCCATTGGCATTAGTAGACGCGAAGCGGGGATATGGGTCTGCTTGGCGATCCGCAGCAGCGCCGGAAGGAACAGCGCAGCCGCACCGACGTTCTGCATGAATGCGGACATGCCGCCCACGACGCCGGACACGCTACCGATCAGTCGGGTCTCGCTTTTGCCCGCAAAGCGCATGATCGGCTTGATCACACGGTTCATGAGCCCGGAGCGGTCGACCCCATAGCCCAGAATCATGACCGCAATGATCGACACGACGGCGTTGCTGGCCAGCCCGGAGAAAATCTGCTGCGGCGTGACCAGATGCAGCCAGCCCAAAGTCAGCATGATGAGGATCGCAATCACATCGACGCGCAGGGCTTCGGTCACGAACAGAAAAACGGTGACCGCCAGCACGGCAAGTACCAGCGCAATCTCAGGAGTCATGTCCGCTCGCTTTTATTGAGTTCAAACCGTGGGGCAGTATAGCGTGCAGCTGGGCGAACCAGTGGAAGCCGCGCTGACGCTCAAGCCTGCTTGAGGATGGCCTCGACTTCGGAGTCGTCCACCTGCGGAAAATCCGTATAGAACTGTCCCACGGCCCGGAAGGACATCGGCGTCGACAGACAAACTACCTCGTCCGCATAGGGTCGGATTTTCTCCAACGTATCGGCCGGCGCTACCGGTACCGCACAGATCAGCCGTGCCGGCTTCTTGTCGCGCAGTGCATGGAGCGCGGAAATCATCGTTGCACCCGTCGCCAGCCCGTCGTCGACCACGATGACGATGCGCCCGGCGGGATCGATCGGCCGCCGCAGCGGGGTGTAGCGTGTGCGGCGCTCATGGATCGTCGCGAGCTGGGCCTGTTTTTCCCGTTCCAGATAGGCGGGCGTGCTGCCGGCTGATTCCGCATGGTCGGCGATATAGGCCCAGCCCGATTCGTCGATCGAGCCAATGGCGAATTCCGGGTTGGAGGGTGCACCCAGCTTGCGTACCAGCACCACGTCGAGTTCGCCGTCCAACGCCTGTGCAAGTTGCTGCCCCATCGGCACCGCCCCGCGCGGGATGGCGAGGATCAGCGCGTGGCGGCCCTTGTAGGCGGACAGGGCGTCGGCGAGTAGCGTGGCTGCCTGCTGGCGGTTGGCAAAGACCATGACGACCTCCTGATGGATCAACGCTTCCATCTTAAGACCAGTTCACAACAATATCCTGTCTGCGCCGATCTCGTGCCACGTTCGCAGCGGGCTTATCCCTGCTTGAACAGATCTTTTAATACCCGCGGCTGGGCAAGCCAGTACTGATTCGGGGCATTGACCTGGCTGCCGAGCTGCGCCGCCGCGTGCCAGGGCCAGCGTGGGTCGTACAGCATGCCGCGGGCGAGCGCCACCATGTCGGCCTGGCCCGAGGCCAGGATCGTTTCCGCCTGTTCGGGCTCGGTGATCAGGCCCACGGCGACCGTGGGCAACCCGGTTTCGCGTCGGATCTGCTCGGCAAAGACGACCTGGTAGCCTGGCCCGACCGGGATCTTCTGCACGGGAGAAAGCCCGCCGCTGGACACGTCGATGAACGCACAGCCGTGGTGTTGCAGTTCCTTCGCGAACGCGACGCTCTGTTCGATATCCCAGCCGCCGTCCACCCAGTCAGTGGCGGAAATCCGGATACCAACCGGCATGTCACTTGGCACGCTGGCACGGATGGCATCGAACACTTGGAGCGGAAAGCGCATGCGATTTTCCAGCGTGCCGCCGTAGTGGTCGTCGCGAGAATTCGATAGCGGCGACAGGAATTGATGCAGCAGATAGCCGTGTGCCGCGTGCAGTTCGATTACGTCAAGGCCGAGTCGATGCGCACGCTGCGCCGCAGCCACGAAGTCGTTGCGGATGCGCGTGAGTTCAGTTTCATCGAGCGCGAGCGGAGGGGCGTCGTCCGCCGCATAGGGCAGGGCGGATGGGGCAACGGTTTGCCAGCCACCATTAGCCGGGGCGATCGACTGGCCGCCGACCCACGGTGCGGCGGTAGAAGCCTTGCGACCCGCGTGCGCCAACTGGATACCGATGGGTATCGGAGAATATTGGCGGACCGATTGCAAGACGTCCGCCAGTGCCGCCTCCGTGTCGCCCGACCACAGCCCTAGATCGTCGGGCGAGATGCGGCCTTCGGGTGCGACCGCCGTCGCCTCGATGAACATCAGGCCGGCACCGGACAGGGCGAGGTGGCCCAGATGGATCCGGTGCCAGTCGCTGGCCCGGCCCTCGTCGGCGGAGTACTGGCACATGGGCGAAATGACGATGCGGTTGTCCAGAACCTGCGCGCCGAGCGTAATGGGAGAAAACAGGTTGCTCATCGTGAGGGATTCCTTTGCTAGTTCAATGGGCTTCCATCGGCTCCCGTTGCCCAATGTGCCCGTATCGCAAGAATCGCGGCCGGACGCGGGATCGTCCGGCCGCTTTCACGTCAGCAGGCCACGGTTTTCGGCGCCTTCAGCAAGGCGTCGGGGACGCGATACGAACGTGATGCGTAGGCGCGCAGGCAGTTCGGGCCCCAGCCTGCTTCGATCCCAACGCGTGCTTATTGCTTGTTGAGCGCGACTGCCTCCATCGCAATGTTGAGGATCACGTCATCCGACACGGCGGGTGCATATTTGCCCATGTTGAACTCGCTGCGCTTGATCTTTGCCACGGCATTGGCACCGATCGCGTTCTTTTTCATGATGGGGTGCGCCATGGCCTGGAACGAGGTGAGCGTGAGCGTCACCGGCTTGGTAACGCCTTTCAGGGTAAGGTTGCCCTCGACCGACACCGGCTTGTCGCCTTCGAACTTCACGGCCGTTGATTTGAACGTGATGGTCGGGTATTTCGCGGTATCGAAGAAATCCTCGTCCTGGATATGTTCGTTGAACAGGGGATAGCCGGTGTTCACCGACTTGGCGTCGATGACGACCTCAACCGAACCTGTCTTCGCGGCAGGGTCGAACACGATTGTGCCGCTGGTCTTGTCGAAGCTGTGTATCTGGTTGGAGTATCCGAAGTGACTGTATTCGAAGCGCGGTGACGTATGCACGGGGTCGATGACGTAGGTTTCCGGTGCGGCAAAAGCGCTGGAAGCGAAAGTGGCAAAGGCCAGGGCAAGCGCGAGTTTCTTCATGGTGATTCTCCTGTACGAAAGGGATAGGTGGATTGCTACTACTTTTTGTCGGCTGCCGCGGCGGCGGTCAGCCGGAACTTGATCTGCACTTCGTTGGCAACGGTGCCGTAATCGGCCCACATGCCTTCGCCGATACCATAGTCGCCGCGCTTCAGCACGAAACTGCCTTCGAACACGCCAGTATTGCCTTCCTGCCTGAACGTGGCCGGCGTCTTCGTGTCGAGGGTGCGGCCCTTGATGCTCATCTTGCCGGCCACCTCGAAGCGATTGTTACCCAGCGGCTTGATCGAGGTAGACACAAAACGCGCGACGGGAAACTGCTTGGTGTTGAACCAGAGCTTGCCCGCCACCTCGTCGTCGCCTTCGTCGGAGCCGGTATCGATGCTGGCGAGCTCGATATCGAGTTCAGCCTTGGCAAGTGCCGGCTTGGCCGGATCGAAGTTGATCCTGCCACTGAAACGCTTGAACTTGCCGTCGAGCGGCACGTTCATTTGTTTGTACGCAAAGCTTACCGCGCTCTTGTCGATCAGCAACTGATTAAATTCGACCGCCTGGACGCCTCCCGAAAGGAGCAGGGCGACCACGCCAACGAACGGTGCGACATGCCTTGCGCGAGACTTCATCAGGCTCAAGGATGAGGAAAGGGTGATGAGATTCATGACTGAACTCCTGGAGTGCGGACAAGGGGACACGCTCAGTGTACGCAAGACGGGTGTCGTGAAATAGGCTACATTTAGCAAATTATTGTTGCATTATAAGCAACAATTGAACAGGGGTATGGATGGACCGACTCGACAGTATGCGGCTTTTCGTGCGGGTGGCCGAACTCGGCAGCTTCTCCGCCGTGGCGCAGCAGAAGAATGTGGCGCGTTCGGTGGTGACGCGGCAGGTGGCGGCGCTCGAAGCGCACCTCGGGACGAAGCTGCTGGCCCGCAGCACACGACGCCTGAGTCTCACCTCAGCCGGCGCAACCTATCTGGAAAAGTGTCGCGAGATCCTCGGGCTGGTGGATGCTGCCGAAGCCGACCTGACCGAGGACAGCCAGGCGCCACGCGGCCATCTCCGCATCACGCTGCCATTTTCTTTCGGCATTCGCCAGTTGATGCCGATGTTCGGTGACTTCATGGCCGCCAATCCGGAGATCACCGTCGAGCTGGAATTCAGCGACCGCCACGCCAACCTGATCGAAGGCGGATTCGATCTGGCCATCCGCATCACCGACCGGCTGGCGCCCGGGGACGTGGCGCGCAAGATCGGCGGCAGCCGGAGCGTTGTGGTGGCCGCGACTGACTATATCGCGCGCCATGGCCGCCCGCGTCATCCGAAGGACCTGATCAAGCACGAGTGCTTCGGCTATATGCTCGCGACGCGCTCAAGCTGGGCTTTCACCCTCGACGGCAGAGCGGTGTGGTTTCCGGTGACCAGTAGACTCGAAGCCAACAGCGGCGACGCCCTGCTTGCCGCCGCGATAGGCGGACTCGGGATCGCCCACCTTCCTACCTTCATCGTCGAAACGGCGGTGCGCGAACATCGCCTGGAAATTCTTCTACCCGCGTTTCGGACGCCTGAACTGGGGATCTACGCGGTGTTCCCGAGCAATCGCTATGTACCGCACCGCGTCCGGGCTCTGGTCGAATATATGGCCCAGCGGATCGGCACCAAACCATCGTGGGACGAAATCCTGCCAAAAAAATAGCGCTGTCACGGGGTGCGGTCGATGAGGCTATCCGGCCAAATCGGCCAGGCACATCGGGTAAACTCGAAACCGGTCTAGACCGCACACAACACGAGCACACCCCAAGCATGACCGCACCTGAAACCAGAGCCTGTCCTTTTTGCCAACTCGACCCGTACCGCATCGTCGCCGAAGATGAACTCACCGTCGCCTACCGCGACGGGTTTCCCGTTTCGCTCGGCCACACGGTGATTATCTCGCGCCGTCACGTCGCCACCCTGTTCGAGGCCACTCAAACCGAACAGGCCGCGCTACTCGGGATGCTGACGCGGGCAAAGGAGATTCTCGACAGGCTCCACCAGCCCGACGGTTACAACATCGGCATCAACCACGGCCCGGCCGGCGGCCAGACCGTTCCGCATCTGCACATCCATCTCATTCCGCGCTACCGCGGCGACAAGGAAGATCCGCGCGGCGGTGTGCGCTGGGTACTGCCGGACAAGGCGAAGTACTGGGCATGAGTGTGCCCGGCGCCACAATCTGATATTTTTGGCCTTTATAACAACCCGATCTGGAACATCCACGATGTACAACACCTTCAAACCCGAACAGCCCATGGGCCTGATGGACTTCGTCCGTGCCGCCAAATCCTGTGTCAGGGAAATCACGCCGCAGGCGCTGCAGGACAAACTCAACGCCAGCGAAGACCTGCTACTGGTTGACGTACGCGAGCGCGGCGAGTTCGAGACAGGCCATATCAAGGACGCGCAACTGGTGCCGCGTGGCATCATCGAAGCGGCTGCCGACCCCAGCTATCCCAAACATCTACCCGAACTGGCCGCAGCTCGCGACCGCCTGGTCGTCGTCTACTGTGCCACCAGCGGACGTTCTGCCATGGCGGCCGCGGTGTTGCAGATGATGGGATTCAAGAACGTGCTGAACATGGAAGGCGGCTATGCTCGCTGGGTGGACGACGGCATGCCACAGGTCCACGAAGCGTCGTATTGACTGTGAGTAGATAAGGGAGTCAGCTGCCCGAGTCGGCACAAACAAAAAGCCCGCAGTGACGCGGGCTTTTTTGCATTGGGGGAATGGCGTGGCAGTCACACTAGAGAGGGCGTAACGGAGTCAAGCTGCTTGGCCTCACACCTGTCGAGATAGAGCGCTTCCACCTTCTCACGTGCCCAGGGCGTACGTCGCAGGAACTTGAGGCTGGAAGCGATGCTGGGGTCGTGGGTAAAGCATCGGATATCAATCTCGCGCCCCAGCGCTGGCCAGCCATAGGCGCTGACTAACTCATTGAGCATGTTTTCGAGCGTGATGCCGTGCAGTGGATTGTTGGGCTGGATCACGCTCACTGGCTTACTGCACGCATCCTGTCCAGCTTTTCGACGACGGCCTGATAGAGGTCCACGTCGGAATCGGGGTTGCGGTCTGGATGGTGGGCACTACGGATTTTTTTCAGCGCAATCGTATCGTCGGGCAGGTCATGTACCTTCGTCACCCGGTCGCCGTTTTTGTCCATCTCGCGGTGAAGCTCAGCTTCTGCACCTTCGCGTGTGTCGTGCAAGCGCTTGCTGCCAAGACGCCAACCATCCTGGGTCTTGCGCGGGGAAAGCTTTTTGACACCATCAAACCAGATCCATGTGCCAGTTTCGGGATTCAGCTCAAAACGAACCGTGATGATGCTGTAGGTGTAAGCCGGCCGGCTGGGATCCTTGGCGAACATCTTGAACGTGCCGACGGTCTCCACGGCCGCAAGGTAATACGCGCCAGCCTCATGAGGTTGGAATGCGCTCCAGGCTGAGGGATTTGGCGTTGCCCCAGGCTTGCTATCGTTACGTAACGGGTCCATTCCAGCCATACGGCTGGCTGCCCGGCGTTGTGCGTTGGTCACTGTCGTTGTTCCTTAATATTGGTGGAAACCCACTGGGATCACCCCTCGCCGAAGGGATCACCCGCTGGACTCTTAAACTGTCCGACACCGCCCAAGGACGGCGTATGTAAACCCGGAAAAGCAAAGCCACCCAGAAGGATGGCCTAATTGATCGCTATATCAGGCTCCCTGGGGCTGAATCAGTAGATCAATTCTTGGCGATCTTGACGCCCGGCTTTCTTCCAGGCGTTTTGGGCGGAATGGACCCGGAGATGCGGCAGAGAATGCCTTCAATCGGCTTGCCGTCGGTGTACCGTGTCACGCGGCAATGGGAGATTTCACCGCGAGATGAAAGGTCGGACAGCGAGGTGCGTACGCTCCGCAATGGGATAGCCGTCGCTGTAGCAATATCTGAGTCCAGGTGCTGACCATTTTTCTTCAGGAATTGGAGAATTGCGGTTGCATGCATTTCGAATACCTCACAGAAGTTGAAAGGAAAATGTGCGTGAAAGCGTACAAAACGTCCCTGTAGAGGCCAACCGGCGAATGCCGAGCCCCAGGGGGAAGGGCAGCCTGTGCAGAATCCCGGAAAGCAAAAGGCCACCCCGAAGGATGACCTCTGTACCTACTATGTTTGGCTTCCCGACCGGGGCTCGAACCTAGGGACATGCGGATTAATAGGAAAGATTGTACCTGAACTACCTTTATAAATCAATATCTTGCCTCACCGACCGCATTGTGATGAAGCTTCGCGAAGCCTTGAAAGCCGTGCGCAACACCTGGAAGTGGTTACGTCTTGGCTACGGTCAAACGTGTTCAGCTACATGAATCCGTTCACCCCGGACGCTAAAAACGGCTGTTAATGAACACGGCGCACTCCGATATTAAGGACTTCAATTTTCATGCTTGCTTCTTCTGAATCAAGAAAAGTCAGATGTTTTCGGTCAGTTTTGCGTATAGGTTGGGCAGCATCCGCGGCAGCATCGCTGCATCGTGCACCACCACATAGCTCGTCGCGCCGAACAGGTGCGGCAGGTAGTCCCCGGCTTTCTCGTCGATGGTCACGCAGAAGGGCGTGAGTCCCAGGCGACGTGCTTCGAGGATTGCCATGCGGGTGTCTTCGATTCCGTACCGGCCTTCGTATTTGTCCAGGTCGTTCGGTTTGCCATCGGTCAGAATCAACAGCAGGCGGCGTGCCGTGTTTCGCGACGAAAGGATTGCCGTGGCATGGCGGATTGCCGCGCCCATGCGCGTGTAGAAGCCGGGTTTCAAGACCGCGAGGCGACCACGAATCTGGTCGTCGTAACGTTCATCGAAACCTTTCAGCAGGTGAAAACGCACGTTGTCACGGCGCACCGATGAAAACCCGTACAACGCAAAGCGATCGCCGGTCGCTGCCAGTGCCTCGCTGAACAGCAGCAGGCTGTCGCGGATCACCTCGATCACCCGCGAGGAATTGTTGACCCAGGCATCGGTCGAAAGCGACAGGTCGGCCAGCAGCAGGCAGGACAGATCGCGCTGTTGTTTGCGGGTATCGATATACAGCCCCGGCTCGCTGGTGCGCGCACCGTTCATTTTGTCGGTGGCGAAACGCACGCAGGCATCGATGTCGAGATCGCTGCCGGAAGTCTGGGCGCGCAGGCGCGCAGGTTGGGTGGTGAGGGCCTGGAATTGCTGGCGCAGGCGCCTGGCCGGGGCACGCAGGGCCTGCGGTAGCGCGCATGGCACGGCATCGCGTGCGAGCATCATCTGCAGACGGCAGTGATCGGGCTGCATGCGCTGTTTGCGGTAATCCCATTCGGGCAACAGGATGCCGTCGACCAGGCGGAAGTCGTCGTCGGCCTCGCCCGGCAGGTCGAGGTCGAAGCGCACACGGCTGGCGGTTTGGGTTTCACCTTCGGTGATGCTGAGGATGTCGAGGTCGTTGGCGGCTTTTTCCGCATTCTCGTTTTCGTCCTCGTCGAGTGGACGGTCGACCTTGATGAACTCGGCCCACGAGAACAGGCTTTCGGCGCGAAACATCAGCATGAAGGGGTTTTTCGTATCCGGCATGTCGACCCGCTCGGCGCGCCGTTTGCGGCTTTCGCGATCGGGTGTGGCGCGCTTTCCTGAGGGTGGGCGCTGCGTATTACCAGCCTGGCGGGGCCGCGCGGTACTCGTCGGCGGTTCGGGATGCAGCCACAGCGGTACCGGCATCGGCGGCTGACGCCCCGGCATGAAGCTGTCGACCGTGCCCGGTGCATCCAGTGCGGCGCGGATCGTTGTTTCGGCTACGCGTTCCGCACCGGTGAGACTGTCCGGTGTCGGGCGTAGCGCAAGCAGGGCTTCGACCAGCTTGCGGTAGCGCGGCGCAAGGCCGGGCAGGGCGGTAAGCGTGGCGCGCGTCGCCGCCTGGTTGCGCACGATCCACGCCGCGTCCGGCGCGACGTCGTGCGCGGCCAGCGCGATCAGCCACAGATAGAGTTCACGGTTCAGTTCACGCTGCGGAAACACATCAAGCGCAGCCGGCAGGTAAAGCGTGGTGTCGTCGCGCCAAACCAGCTCGACCTTCTCGCCGATGCCCGCCACTCGCTCCGTCCATCTGCGTCGCGCACCGTGCGCGGTGGCAGAACCGGCACGCAGGGTCAGACCGGCGTCGCCGCCGAGGGCGCGAAAGAACACCGGTGCCATGCGCTCGATCTGCCCGAGCTCGACCCGCGCCGCGGGGAAGCCACGGTAGGCGGTGCGGGTGATCAGCTTGTGCCACAGGTTGCCGACAAATTCTTCCATGAGGCTAGTGTCGTGAATCAGAAATAGGGGAACATAATGAAGCGGATGGATTTTTTCGTAGGGCAAGGCGCGAGGAGGCGACATAGTCGACTCTATGGCAAGGACGAGCAACGCCGCCATGTGGAAAAAGACGCCGCTTCATGTTGCGATATTTCTGATTCACGACGCTAGGCCTCCACGCGGGTGTTGCGAGGCGGCGGACACGATGTGCGGGCGGCGCGGGTATTGAACGCGGCTTCGGATTCGGCACGCAGGTCGTGTACCCAGTTGAGCAATGCGCCGTCCGGGTTCGCTGCCTGGGTGTTGTCGCAGGCGTCGACGCACTGTCCGCACTGCACGCAGGCGAACATCATGCGCTTGACGTTGCGCGGGTTGAGACGCATCGGGCAGACATGGTCGCAGGCCGAGTTGCAGCTGGCACAGTCGTGGGCGCGCTCGCGGCTGAAGCCGATCACCATGGCCTTGTCGTTGCCCATCCAGGCGAGGCTCTGAAACAGGCCGACGGCGCAGCCGTAGCGGCAGAACAGGTGGCGCGCGAACATGAACTCGACAAAAAAGGCAATGCTGGCGACAGTCAGGAAGATCGTCTGGTTGCGCGTCGGCGTGCCGTTGATCAGGTTGCCGTAGACCTCGGCCGGCGGCAGCAGATAGGTCAGCAACACGACCGCCCACAGCATCGCAAAGCCGATCGTCAGCGGCATCACGGCGAACCACCATAGCGCATCGCGGCGTGTTTCGCTGCCATCGGGGTTGCGCTCCGGCTGCAGCTTTTTGTCCCACAGGCTCTGCTTGCCGATGGCGCGGCGCAGCGTCTGGTTGAGCGTCTCGACGATCGAGAAATGCGGGCACAACCAGCCACAGTAGAGGCGGCCCCATTTCCAGCCGACGACGAGCACCGTGCCGGCGACCGCCACCAATGGCAGGAAGCCGCGCAGCACGATGTTCAGCGAGGCTTGTGCGGTAGATACGCGTCCGCTCGTCAGTTCATCAAGGCCGAGGGTCCAGTCGAAGCCGAACAGGATGAGGTGTCCGAGGTTGAGGTCGAGACGAAAAATATTGAACACCGGCGCAAACACGAACAGCAGGAAAAACCCTGCTTGGGTCAGCCGGCGCCAGCGCTGAACTGGCAGGCCGAGCCAGCCGCGGCTGCGCTGCGCGAGCTCGGCGCGGATTGCTGCAGTGGCCTGGGTTCCGATCACGAGTAGCCTCCGAGGAGTGGGTAAGTGTAGGGCTGGCCGACCAGCGCCCGCGCGAGTCCAAGTACACCCAGCAGGACCAGTGCGCCGTGGCAGGACACAAAATAAAGCAGCAGGACCGTCCAGGTTCCGGGCTGCCCCAGGTCGCCGGCCAGCGCGATGAGAGCGGGCATCACGATCAGCAGCAGGCCCGCTATCAGGCTCGCTGCGAAGGCTTGCCGTACATGGCCGCGGACCAACGGGTCAGGGCTGTTGCGATGGCGGCGAAACAGCACCAGCAGCAACAGGAACGCCAGCCCCGGAAGCAGCAGCAGGTTGAGCAGGTAGAGTGCTTCGGCCTGTACTGCACGAGATGAACGCCCGGGGGGCTCCTTCATACGTCGAAATTTGCCCGCACCACTTCGAGCAGTGCCTGTGCGGTATCGGGGTCGTCGGTCAGCGGTTCCACCATGGCCGCGTTGCAGGCGGCGACGGGATCGCAGCCGGCGGCGATGAGGCTGGCTGCATAGACCAGCAGACGGGTCGAGGCCGCCTCTTCCAGGTCATGGTCCTTGAGTTGGCGCAGGTGTCCGGCCAGCGCGACCAGTCGCGCAGCGATCGCCGGCGCGATGCCGGATTCGGCGACCAGGATCCGTTCCTCGATCGCGGGCGGCGGGAAGCCGAGACTAATCCCGATGAAGCGCTGGCGCGTCGACGGCGAGATCCAGGATAGCGCCATCTACGGATTGCTTGCTCGTGAGTTTACGGATCTGGTAGCCGGGGTTGTAGGACGCCACCAGCATGAAGTCGTCTGGCGCATGCAGTTCCTCGCCGGTGCGCTCGATCGGCAGGATACGCCGGTCGTCGGTCAGTGGGTGCAGCACCACAGTGGTGTCCTTGCGCGCCTCGACCACCTCGTCCAGGTAGCAGATGCCGCCCTGGCGCACTGCACGGGTGAGAGGACCGTCCGACCACACGGTCTGGCCGTCGCCGATCAGATGACGTCCGACCAGGTCCGCCGCAGTGAGGTCGTCGTGGCAGGCCACGGTGATCAGTGGCCGCCCGAGGCGCGCTGCCATGTGTGCGATGAAGCGTGTCTTGCCGCAGCCGGTTGGGCCCTTGATCAGGAGCGGCAGGCGGTTGTGGAACGCGTATTCGAACAGCTCACATTCCTTGCCGATCGGGTGATACCAGGGAATGCTGCCGGCGGTTGCCAGCCCGGCTTCGGTGAGATCGTTCATGTTGGGTCTCCGGTCAGGTCGGATTTAGTGGAAAGCGTAGCCGATCAGACCGAGCACCAGCAGCAGCCAGCCCGGCACGATCCAGCGCCACGGGCCACCAACGCGGTTTAGCGCCATGAAGTGGTCGATCACGATGTGCCCCTTGACCAGAGTCGCCAGCAGCACGAGCGGCACCACGATATTGGCAGACAACGAATTTTCCGCAAGTGTGGGAATGCGGGCGGTCAGCATGGTGAGCGACAGCAGAATCAGCCAGAGGGAAATCGTCAGTTTCATCGCTTCACCGCATCACGTAAATAAGGGGGAAGAGCACGATCCACACCAGATCGACCATGTGCCAGTAGGATGCGGCGGTTTCCACGCCCGTATGATCGTCGGCGCTGTAGCCACCTCGCCACGCCTTGAGTGCGACCGCACCGAGAATGATCATGCCGAGAATGACATGCATGAAGTGAAAAGTGCCGAGGCCGATATAAAACATGAAGAAGGTGTTCGTCGACATGGTGATGTCGGCTTCGTACTTGGCCCCGAATTCGATCACCTTGATCACCAGGAAGGCCCCGCCGCACGCCATCGCGGCGATCAGCCAGCGCGCACAGGCGCGCGAGGCGTTGTGGCGGGCGCGGTCAACGGCTCGCACTACCATAAAGCTGCTGGTGATCAGCAGTGCGGTGTTGATGGCTCCGCTAAGCCGGTCGAGTTCAAGCTGCGAGGCGTTGAATAGTTCGACGTTGCGCGCACGCGCAAACGCGAACGCCAGAAAGAGGACGCCGAACACCAGCAGTTCGGCGAAAATGAAAAACCACATCGCCAGGTCGCCGGGCAAACCGCGGCGGTAATCCTGTGGTGTAGGGAGTGCAATGGCAGTATTCATGGGAGTTTAAGTCCCGCCCGGCGAACCAGGCGGGAAACGGACTCAGGAAGCCTGGGTCTTACTGTCGCCTTTCACGAAGAAGCTACCGACATACAGCATGAGGCCGGTGAAGAACACCAGGCCGGTGTATTCACGCGCCCAATAGAACAGCTTGAGCTGGTCCTGCGTGTTCATGAAGCTCATTGGATTTTCACCCATGCGCTGCAGCCAGATCTGCAGGATGCCGGCAGCGGTGAGGAAGAGGGTGATGAAGACCATCGCGATGGTCATCAGCCAGAACGACCACATTTCCATCACCTGCGCCTTGTTGCTGTTGGCTTCGCGGCCGCGCATCAACGGCATGGTGTAGCTGATCATGGTGAGCACCACCATCACGTAGGCTCCGTAGAAGGCCATGTGGCCGTGTGCCGCGGTGATCTGGCTGCCATGGGTGTAGAAGTTCACCGGTGCGAGCGTGTGCAGGAAACCCCACACGCCGGCGCCGAGGAAGGCCATCACACCGGTGCCGAGCGCCCACAGAACGGCCGCCTTGTTCGGGTGCTCACGCTTCCGCCGGTTGACCATGTTGAAGGCGAACAGCGTCATCATGAAGAACGGAATCGGCTCGAGGGCGGAAAATACGCTACCCCACCACTGCCAGTATTCGGGAGCACCGATCCAGAAGTAGTGGTGGCCCATGCCGATGAGTCCAGAAATCAGCGCCATCGCAATAATCACGTACAACCATTTCTCGATTACCTCGCGGTCGACGCCAGTTACCTTGATCAGCACGAAGGCCAGCATCGCGCCCATGATCAGTTCCCATACGCCCTCGACCCACAGGTGCACGACCCACCACCAGTAGAACTTGTCCTTCACCAGGTTGACGGGGTTGTAGAAGGCAAACAGGAAGAAAATCGCGAGCCCCCACAGGCCAAGCAGCATGACCAGGTTAATGGCGGTCTTGCGTCCGCGCAGCACGGTCATCGACAGGTTGAAGAGCATCGCCAGTGCGACGATCACAATGCCGACCTTGGTAGGCAGCGGCTGTTCCAGGAACTCGCGGCCCATCGTCGCCAGCAGGTTGTTACCCGTCATCTCGGCCAGCTTCGCATACGGCACGAGTAGATAGCCAAGGATGGTCAGTACCCCGGCGACGAGGAAGATCCAGAACATCGCCAGTGCCAGCTTCGGACTGTAAAGCTCACGTTCGGATTCCTCCGGAATCAGGTAATAGGCGGCGCCCATGAAGCCGAACAGCAGCCACACGATCAGCAGGTTGGTGTGCACCATGCGGGCGACGTTGAAGGGAATGGCCGGGAACAGGAAGTCGCCGATCACGTATTGCAGGCCCATGATCAGCCCGAACAGGATCTGACCGACAAACAGCCCGATTGCCGCGATGAAATAAGGTTTCGCGACCGCCTGGGATTGGTATTTCATGAAAGCTTCCTCGTTTTGTGCATTATGGGGAATGGGTATTGGGTGATCAGCCTTCGATGTTCGGCGGCCAATTGGAGGTATTTATCCCGGATGTGTATTTGAAGAAGCTGACCAGGTCGTCGAGCTGCTCCTCGCTCAGGTTGAAATTAGGCATCTGGCGACGACCGTGTACGCCGGTGGGCTGCATTTTTATCCATATCTTGATGAACTCCGGACCACGTCGGGTGTAGACGTTGCCGAGCTCGGGTGCAAAATAGGCGCCTTCACCCAGCAGCGTATGGCAGCCGATACAGTTGCGCGTTTCCCATATGTGCTTGCCGCGCACCGCTGATTCATTCAGGTTTGCGCGGTTGTCTCGCTTGGGAAGCGTGTGCATGGTGTCGAACGTGAGTGCGAGTAGTAGCAAAAAGAAGAATGCCGAGCCGCCATAAAAGATGTTGCGGGCCGCTGATTTTGTAAATGCCGAGCTCATTTGGTTGGGTCTCTTTCTTTAACTTGGTTAGGCACGAATCACATGCTTCGGCGTATTTCCCCATCTATACGCACCAATTGCAGCTATCGAGGTCTTAATATACCTTTCAAATACATGTTTAGTAAAGTGGAAAATCCATCTGTTGTTTTTACGAGGCACTTCAGGGGGTGTCGTTTGGCCGACGCTGGGCCGAGTACCAGCTTTTTGTATTGAGCCGATTCGATTGGTCCGACATTCAAGTGAGTCGCTTGAATACTGAAACCAGCATGCGTTTCATCTGGTGTGTGGCAGAGGTGAACTGACAGGGGACCGGTCGAACATGAGGGCATCCATCTGACCAGAAGCACTGCTAAGTACGATGTGATGCCTTGTCTTGCGAAGTACAAGAAGTAAGACGCCAACCACTATTGCTCCCCAGTACCCCCCCCCTGTAACGCCTGTATTTCGACGAGTCAACCATCCCGCTGTCTTGACAGATCAACCAAAGCTTTGCCGCGATCGTGGAGCCGCCGTGGTTTTGCAGCCATTTCGCCACGACTAAATGTAAAGCGCCTGGTGCCTGCACATCCACGTCGCGCACGCCTGACTTACAACCGCTTTCCATACGCCATACCAAACTGATGCGCGTGCCGCACGGCGTAGTGCGCTCCGGGGCGGAACGAGCCACTACTCACAAGCTGGATAATCATGTTCAACACAATCACGTCGACCGACGCGAAAGTGGGAACATTTTTTTGACGGGCTGCATCAAATAGTAGGTGGACGCGGATTCCCTGTACTCAGTCGGGTGTTCTGCGGTACCGCGCAACAGCGATGTTGTATGCCAGCACTGTTAGTAATGTCGCGCCGGTCTTCATCGCGTGGGGAGAAGGTTTACAGAGTGAGAGCTTGTGCTATCTGACAGCGGTGCTTCAGCCGCAAATAACAGGTACGCAGGCGATCTCGTTTTGGCTGATCTTATCCAATGAAAAGGGGAGTTCCAATGAGCATTTTCACGCGTAATAAATGGTTGCCGGTTGCACTGTCTGCCGCACTTGTTGCCGGCTTCGCTGGGTGCAATGACTCCGACGACGCAGGGCCGGTCAGCCAAGTACCGCAACTGCCGCTCGATCCGCAGCTGGTGGCCGCGGGCCAACAGACTTTTCGCTTCGACACGTTTGGCGACGAGACATTCTGGACCGATACGTTGCAGATGCACACGGTAATCGAGTCGGCGGTCGATCCACTCACCGCTGCAAATGTCGGCCTGAAAATCGATGCCGACGCGCTACCGCCGGAGGTTGTCCAAGGCATCATAGACGGCAGCATCCCGCTGGATGATCCGCAAACGACGCTTGTGTTGTTGAGTCTGAATGCCGTGGTCGGCGTGAAGGGGCAAGTCAGCACGGGAAATGACGGCAAGCGGCACCTGGATCGCGTCGGTATCACGTGCGCGCTGTGTCATTCCACTGTCACCAAGGATGTACACGTTATGGCAGGCGGCACAACCGACCTCGCGGGCATTGTTGGTAAGCGCCTGGACGGTTGGCCCAATCGCGAGTTGCAACCGGGGACCATTATTTCGCTGTCTCCGGCACTCACGCCAGGACAAAAAGCCGAATATGTTTCATGGGCGACAAAGTTCGGGCCCGGCTTTTACGATCCGCGCATCGATGCGAACACCGATCCGGGCAGCAATCCCGCGGTTGGACACGATATCGACGCAAACATCGTGGCTTACAAGGCCGCCGGTGGAGTTCCGGTGGTCATACCGGCGGCTCTCGGTTTGGTGGGCTTGAACAATGCCATCTTCACGGGCGACGGCGACACCGCTCACGAACCCGCGGGCCCGGTGGCTTACTGGAACCGCTATGTTGGGGTCGTGGAAATGCACGGTCATGGCACGTTCTCTGACGAACGGCTCACCATCAACGGCAAGCCGCTTAAGGTCGATCACCGCGTGGGAGGAGACGACCTCATCACCCCCATCTTGGCTCAGCTGGAGGCCTACCAATGGTCCATTGCGGCGCCAGCGATTGGCACGGAGGGAGCAAAATGGGGCGTTGCGTCTGACCTCGACACCCAGAAAGTCGCCAGCGGCAAGGCTATTTTCGAAGGCTCCCAAGCAAAATGCTCAAGCTGTCACAGTGGCTCGTCGTTCACCGATGTGAACACGTTTGGCCTGCACCCGGCCAGCGACAGCGTCGCGCTCGACAAGAACTACATCAAGTTATCGGCGACCAAGCAATGGCGCGTCACACCGCTAAAAGGCATCTGGATGCACTCACCTTATTTCCATGATGGCTCAGGCGCATTCAATCGCACGACTGCGAAGTGCATGGATGGATCTGAGATCGGTAGCTTGGCCGGCGCAACAGATCGGGTGAGACAGGATCTGGCGTGCGTAGTGAATCGGTACAACGATTCGAAGGCGCTTTGGTTGACTGATCCCCAGCGCGTTGATCTTGTGGAATATCTGAAGTCACTCTGATCACCTTTCGGCTATGTGGCACCTTCGACATAAGTGCCAATTCTGTCAATCTCGCGCTGGGTCGTTCGCTGACGAACCCCCGGCGCGTGACAGTGTCGGCAGAGACCTCATCGCGTTCGGTATGGAACGCAGCGCGATGAGGAACACGCCGGCTCAGATGTTGCGGATGATGCCCCGCTTTGTTGAACGCTTGTCCGATTTCTGCTGCATTGGCCGTTACGTTCTTCTTATTTGGCTTCGTGATCCTGCCCTGATTCTTGGCCGTCAGTTGTGATCTGAACCCTATTTTGGCCTCTTGGCACAGGCAGGTCGGAACCCGTTGCGATGAGTTGAAAGACTTCCTTTGAATGAAATTGGATGGGATAACATGTCTCCATCAATTGAGTACCACCCTCTTTCCAATGTTCATGTGCAAACCTGATCCGAGCAATAAATCGGCAGCTCCTCTATTAGGCATTGGTTCTAGAACTAAGCCACTTTCGTGATCATGCTTATTCCAAAAGGCCAAATCAGGCTGCAAAGACTCCTGGTCGCCGCGCTCCTGCTCGTTCTTCTACCTGCTGTTGTTATACAAGCCTGGTTTTCCTACCACACGGCCCATGACTCATCTGT